>Ga0209061_1000145_pt1 | contig 232259 bp, 209 predicted proteins | sample Coa_R1_10_FD_187157 | JGI IMG/M metagenome (GOLD analysis project Ga0209061, IMG submission 187157) | Surface soil microbial communities from Centralia Pennsylvania, which are recovering from an underground coalmine fire - Coalmine... | ecosystem: Environmental > Terrestrial > Soil >... | reverse complement strand
TCACTTTGGAGATGCCCTTCTGGTCGGGGTTGCTGGTGATTCGACACCAACAGCTTCCCCTACTGGGAGGGCAATTCCGCGGACGCGGACCGGTCAGCTCAATCGGTGGCGTGAAGAGCCTGGGCTAAAGCGTCGTCGGCACGAGCCCGTCCCCGTCCAGGGCCAATGGCTCGGCAGCGTGGTTCGAGGGCATCTCAACTACTACGCCGTCCCTGGCAACAGCGACGCCATCGGTGCCTTCCGCACCCAGCTGACCCGGCACTGGTTCAAGGCGCTACGTCGCCGCAGCCAGAAGCACCGGCTCACCTGGGCTCGCATGAAGCGGTTGGAATCCCGCTGGCTCCCTCCCGCCCGCATCGTGCATCCGTATCCCGAGGTGCGCTTCGCCGCCACCACCCGAGTTATAACCGGAAGTTGTGGATCCGCGATCTCGTGAACGGCGCGACGTACCCTCCAAGTTGAACCAACGAGTCCGCCGGATGACGCCGGCGGGGAGGGATACGCCAATGCTCAAGCTAGTCCATGACGCCACCGCTACCGCGGATGGTGGCGAGGAACCACAGACGATCGAGCTCGACGAGCTCTGCCGCCTGGCGGCGAAGGAGATGCTCGCCGTCGCACTGTTGGCCGAGCGCCGGGCCTACCTCGAGGCTCACGCCACAGAGCGCGACGCGACCGGTCACCGGCTCGTGGTCGCCAACGGCTACGCCCGGCCCCGTGAGGTGGTGACCGGGGCGGGTGCGGTCGAGGTGAGAGCCCCGCGGGTGGACGACCGCCGGGAGGGCGAGCGGTTCTCCTCGGCCATCCTGCCGGCCTACATGCGCAAGTCGCCCAAGGTGACCGAGGTGCTCCCGATCCTCTACCTGCGCGGGCTCTCGACCGGGGACTTCGCGCCTGCGCTCAGCGAGTTCTTCGGCACCGAGGCCGGTCTGTCCGCCTCGACGGTCAACCGGCTCACCGAGGCCTGGCAGGCCGAGCACGCAGAGTGGTCGACACGGGACCTGTCAGGAGTCGACTACGTCTACTTGTGGGCCGACGGTGTGCACTTCAACATCCGCTTGGAAGAGGACCGGCTGTGCTGCCTCGTGATCGTCGGCGTACGCCCCGACGGGACGAAAGAGCTGGTCGCGCTGGCCGACGGCTACAGAGAGTCCACCGAGTCGTGGGCCGAGGTGCTGCGAGGACTACGTGAGCGTGGTCTCTCTGCACCGGTGCTGGCCGTCGGCGACGGAGCGCTCGGGTTCTGGGGGGCGCTACGCGAGGTGTTCCCTGCGACCAAGGAGCAGCGTTGCTGGGTCCATGTCACCGCCAACACTCTCGACGCCCTGCCCAAGCGCCTCTACGCCGACGCGAAGACCGCCCTCCAGGCCATCTACACCGCTCCGACGCGCACCGCCGCCCTCGAGGCGGTGAAGTCCTTCGCCGACGAGTTCAACGCATTCAGCAAGGCCACCGTCAAGATCACCGGCAACCTCGACGTCCTGCTCGCGTTCTACGACTTCCCCCAAGAGCACTGGGTGCACCTTCGCACGACGAATCCGATCGAGTCGACGTTCTCGACGGTGCGGCTTCGCACGAAGGTCACCCGAGGGGCTGGGTCCCGCAAGGCCGGTCTCGCGATGGCCTACAAGCTGCTCGACGCAGCCCAGGTCCGCTGGCGGCGGATCACCGGTGCCGAGCTCGTCCCGCTCGTCCGGGCGGGCGCCACGTTCATCGACGGCAAGCTACAAGAAAGGAGCGACACCACCTCGGGGTCACCCGACATTGACGAACACACGGGGTCCGTCGCAGCCTGAGTGAGATTTATCGTCCACAACTCTTGACAATGACTCCCACCACCCGAGGCAGGAGCCCAGTGCGGTAGTTCCGCACGCTGGGATCCGTGCGGGGGGCCGCCCGTCACCGGATTCGTCCGGCCAAGGGCGGTCCCTACCGCAACCACTCGTTTGCGTCAATGAAGTGTCGACGTGTCTGGTTCTTTCAAGTCAATGAGCTATAGGCGAGCACCTCCCGCGATCATGGTATCGGCCCCACCGGTCGACCGCTCGTCGCAAGTGTGCGTCTTGTCATGGCCAGTCGCCAGTGGCGCGCAGCGCCACACGCTCGGGCACGCTTCCGCCGGGCCGATCCGCGCGACGAGGACACCGACGGCGCAGACGGTGAACGCCGTCATCGCAGGCCTCGCTCTGGCTCGCCTCGTGATCGCTTGCCGACGAGCCGTTCGGATCGAGCCCGATGCGCCCGAAGCCGGTAGGACTCGCCATCGATGTTGAACACGACGCTTCGGTGCAAGAGCCGGTCGAGCATGGCCCCTGCCGCGTAGGTGTCGTCGGCGAAGACCTTTGCCCAGTTGCCGACCGACAGGTTCGTCGTGAGGCAGATCGAGCCCTTCAGGTAGCGCTGGGAGATCACCTGGAACAGCGCGGCTGCGGCCTCCTGGGCCATCGGCAGGTACCCCAGTTCGTCGATCTATCCCGACGTCGGGATAGATCGACCTATGCCGACACCGCGACTATCCCGACACGCGCTCGAATGGCCGAGCTGTAGGCGGTGAGCGGCTGGAAGTTGTCGGGATAGTTCCGGTGGCCTGAGCCTTCTGGGGCCGGGGCGGGTGTCCCTGGCAGGGAGGTGTTGGCGATGGCTGGAACGCGGCGTCGACCGGGTCGAATGGGCCCGTTCATCGAGTCGTATCGACAGGAGCTGCTCGGGAGGGGCTACACGCCGCTGACCGTGCGGGGGGTGCTGCAGCACGTCGGGGCGCTGGGCCGCTGGATGGAGACGAATGCCATCGAGCCTGCGGATCTCAACGTTGAGGTGCTGGATTCGTTCGTGGCGTTCCGCCACTCATGCCGGTCGTCCGTGCGGACGACCAGAAGCATGGACTCGTTGCTCGCACACCTCCGGGATCTCGGAGTCGTCGGCCCTGAGCCGGCTCCCGTCGTTCACCCGCTGATCGAGGCGTATCGGGCATGGATGTGCGAGGACCGTGGCTTGGCGCCGTTGACGGTGCTCCGCTACGAGACGACCGCCGTTCGGTTCGTAGAGACGCTCGGCGGCGGGCCGCTCGGGTCGCTGAAGGGGAGCGACGTGAACCGGTTCTTGTTGGCGGAGGCGTCGCGGGTGAGCGTCGGCGCGGCCAAGGGTCGGGTGGCCGAGATGCGGTCGTTGTTACGGTTCTTGTTCGTCACCGGCCGCCTTGACCGTGACCTTGCGGCGTCGGTCCCTCCGGTCGCGGGCTGGCACGACCAGGGCGTCCCCCGAGGCGCGAAGGCACCCGACGTGGAGCGGCTCCTGGCCGCCTGTGACCCGGCGACGTTGACCGGATGCCGGGATCGGGCGATGCTGATGTTGGTCGCCAGGCTCGGCCTGCGCAGCGCCGAGGTCGCTCGCCTCGAGCTCGACGACATCGACTGGCGGGCTGGCGAGTTCGCCGTGCGCGGCAAGGCCCGACGCACCGATCGCCTTCCCCTGCCGGTCGAGGTGGGCGAGACGTTGACGGCGTGGTTGCGGCGCCGGCCGCAGACCACGTCGCGGCGTGTGTTCGTGACGACTAGAGCGCCGATCGTCGTGATCCGGCCGTCGCTGGTCAGCGAGTCGCTGCGCCGGGTGTGCCGGCGCTGCGGGGCCGAGGCGATCGGAGCGCACAGGCTTCGTCACGCCCTGGCCACCGACATGCTGGCCAGGGGCGCGTCGCTCGTCGAGGTCGGTCAGGTGCTGCGCCATCGGGACCTCGCGACGACCGCCATCTACGCCAAGGTCGACCTTGACACCCTGCGCCGCCTGGCGCAGCCGTGGCCGGCGGTTCAGCGGTGAGCCCGCTCGCCCAAGCGGCCGCCGACTACCTGGCGCTGCGCCGACGCCTTGGTCACGATCTGGCCGACGCGCACCGGCTGCTCCCACGGTTCGTCGCCTACCTTGACGAGATCGGCGCGTCGACGGTCACCCTCGCGGCCGCGCTGGAGTGGTCGATGGCGCCGGACGTGGACTCGGCCAGCAGCGTGTGGTCGCGGCGGATGACCGTGGCCCGAGGTTTCGCCCGCCACATGGCCGGCATCGACCCGGCGACGGAGATCCCGCCCGTCGGGCTCATCCCCACCCGGTAACGATGGTCCCAGCCGTTCCTGTTCAGCCGAGGCGACGTCGAGCAACTCATGGCAGCGGCCACCTCGACGATCCGCTGGAGGCTCCCGGCCGCGACCCATGCCACGCTCATCGGCCTGCTGGCGGTGACCGGCATGCGCGTCGGCGAAGCCCTCAAGCTCGATGACGCCGACATCGACCGGGTCGAAGGTGTTCTTCTCGTGCGTGAGTCGAAGTTCGGAAAGACCAGGCTCGTCCCCGTCGCCCCGAGCACGCTGGACGCGCTCGAGGCCTACGCGGCCGTCCGCGACGGGCTCGTCGAGCGCCACGTCCCCGCCGTGTTCGTGTCGGTCCGCGGGAACCGCACGATCTACGCCTGCGTGCAGGAGACCTTCCGGCGGCTGTGCGACATCACCGGGGTCGGCGCGGCCGCACCACGCAAGCCCACCGTCCACGGCCTGCGTCACAGCTTCGCGGTGAACACCCTGATCAGCTGGCACCGAGCTGGCGAGAACGTCGACGCCCGGCTCCCGGCCCTGTCCACCTACCTGGGACATCGCGACCCACGGTCCACGTACTGGTATCTGTCCGCCGCGCCCGAGCTGCTCGCGCTCGCCGCCCGGCGCATCGAACCGGGACTGGTCGAGCTGTGAGCGCGGTCGCTCCCACCTTGCAAGGGTTCTTCACGGACAGGCTGCTCCGGCAGCGCCAAGCGAGCCCTCGGACCGTCACCGCCTACAGGGACTCGCTCCGCCTGCTCGTCACCTGGGTCCACGACACCAAGAAGATCCCACCGCACCGCCTCGACTGGGCAGATCTCGACGCCACCACCATCACCGGCTTCCTGGACCACCTCGAGCACGACCGGCAGAACTCGGCCAGGACGCGGAACCTGAGGCTCACGGCGATCAGGTCACTGTTCGCCTACGCGTCGCTGCAGCACCCCGAGCACGCCGAGTCGATCCGCCGGGTCTTGGCGATCCCGCCCAAACAGTTCGACCGGCCGGAGATTTGCTTCCTCACCCAGCCCCAGCTCGCGGTCCTGCTCGCCGCACCGGACCCAGCCCGCTGGGAGGGAAGACGAGACCGGGCTCTGCTCGCCCTTTGTGCTCAGGCCGGGCTCCGAGTTGCCGAGCTCATCGGCCTCAACAACAGCGACGTCACCGTGGGGAGCCCCGCCAACGTCCGCTGTCTCGGCAAGGGCCGCAAGCATCGCAGCGTTCCGCTCAACACCGCCACCGCCCGCCTGCTCGGCACCTGGGTCACCGAACGAGGCGGCCGAGGAGACGAGCCGTTGTTCCCGACCCGGACGGGACGCAGACTCAGCCCCGACGCTGTTGAACGGATCGTCGCCAAACACGCACGGACCGCCTTAAGCCGCGACCACACCTTCCCCGCGGAGAGGATCCATCCGCACGTCCTGAGGCACACCTGCGCCATGAACCTGCTGCAAAACGGCGTTGACTCCGCCGTCATCGCCCTCTGGCTCGGCCATGCCGACATTCGCTCTACCGCCGCCTACCTTCACGCCGACATGACCATCAAAGAGCGAGCCCTCCAACGCATGACGACGACCAGCACGCCCCGCGGTCGCTATCGGCCTGAAGACGAGCTCCTTGCCTTCCTCGACAGCCTGTGACTATCCCGACAACTTCCAGCCGCTCACCGCCTACAGCTCGGCCATTCGAGCGCGTGTCGGGATAGTCGCGGTGTCGGCATAGGTCGACCTATCCCGACGTCGGGATAGGTGGACGAGGTCGGCTACCTGCCCCTGTCGAGGGCCGAGGCCAACATGGTGTTCCAGCTCGTCACCCGTCGCTACGAGCGCGGCTCGATCATCGTCACCTCCAACAAGGCCTTCAGCGAGTGGGGTCAGGTCTTCGGTGACGACGTTCTCGCATCGGCGATCCTCGACCGCCTGCTCCACCACAGCGACGTGATCTCCATCAATGGCCCCAGCTACCGGCTGAAGGGCCACCTCAATCCGAAAGGAGGTGACGCCAGGGGCTGATCTCCCGCCGGCACCGAGCGACACATCACGGTGTACGCGCGACGACATATGGACTTGAACGCCGACAGGTGGCAGGCCGGGCGTGTGGCTGCCGAGAATCCATCCACCCAGCTCATTCGACCACTCGGTAGTCGTGGATGAGGCCGACCGAGACGATCAATCGTCTTGGTCCTGGCGAGGCCGACATTATCGAGGTGCGCAGGAGACCGTGGCACCGCAGGGAAGGGAATTGTCGGGTCCGAGTGTGGGACCGGCAAGATCGGTGATACAGCGCTGGGCCATACTGGGAGAGTGATTGCAGCTGACGGGGAGCAACTGGGCGCCGTGGAGGTCCAATCTCGGCATTTCTGTTCACGGACTACCACGACGCGGTTGGCGGCGGGCGTGGGCACGCGGGTGTGCAACCGCCCACAACCAGGCACGATGCCTCCACCCGAGCCCGCTGAGCGCCGGACTCCCGCGTCCCCCCGCCACCAAGACCGCTGGTCCGGCGCGCATCTCGTGCAGGGGTGCAGGTGCCTGACCAGCGGGTTCGCGTTGCGTCGCTCGTCGGAGGGGCAAGTTTCTCGGGTGGATTTCTCGGGGCCTTATCAATCCTGCGTACGCATGCGTATGCAGGGTGTGCGCGGCGAGATGTCGCCGTTGAGCTGCGGGTTCGTGCCGGATGGCCGTCGGGCGGCGCCCACCGAGACCCTCTTGCGTATGCGTGCATAGGGCATGCGTACGCACTGCCCTGATCAACGAGATGCCCACGGGACCGCGCCCGAAGTGGACTTTGGGGTGCTGCCGTGGCATCGCGTCGAGTGATCTGGGCGTGCGTTCGGTACTCCTGCTGCCACTCGCTGCTCGGGACGTTGGAATCCAGAGCCGTCGGGAGCGACAAGTGATCCCGCGCGGCGGTCGCTTCGGGAGCTGAGATGGATCGATCCGTTGGCGAGCCTGTCCAGCCGCTCGCGGCCGTGGAAGGATGGTCCCGTGACGGACTCTCCCAACTGGAGTGAGATCGCCTGACGCCGGCCGCCCGAGCCGAAGGGCTGGCTCGACGCCTCGCACCATCTGGGCCGTCCTCGATCGGTGGATGATCGACGACGGCAGAGTGCCACGTCTCGTCGTCGGTCAGAGTTGGGAGACGGGGTTGCTCCTTCGGCTGAATGATGCGGTCGAAGTCGAGTCATCGGCCCGTCCGAGCCTGCGGACCAGCGCGAGCCGACTTCTCCCAGCGACCCCTACGTACGACGTGATCGCCAGGATCTGTCCTCACCCGTGGGCTGGGTGGCATGTTCTGGATGCGGGTGAGGTCTCCTTCGTGGCGCGCGACCAGGGCCTGGAGTTCCCGACTGACGCGATGGTCCGGGCTTCATCGGCGCTCCTGGTCGACCCGGATCATTGGGCCGACCATGCGCTCAGGGAGGCCCACCCACGCGGCTGGCGAAGATGGTTGGTCCGCCAGGTCTTGGAGGCGCCGGCGTTCGCAGAGACTGACATCATCTACGTTGCGCTGGAGGCGACGGAAGGGTCGTGACCGGTTTCCCGGCGCACACCACTGCCCTGTCGAGAACCACGTGGCCAACATCTTCATGAAGCTCGACTTGCCGCCCGACGAGCGGCACCAGCGAAGAGTCATGGCGGTGATCCGCTATCTCGGCAATTCGCTGCATTGACGACGTATACAGCTGCCTGACAGCGCCCTCGACTCGTCGAATGGCATGGGTCGGCCTACCTCGGCCTAACCTGAGCACTTCCCGCCCGCGAGCCGCGTCGTCGCGGCCCGCGACTCAGGGCGATCGTGGCCGGTGGACGTCGATCCACTCCCCGGGGCGAAACGTCTGGACGCCGCCATCTCCCGAACGCGGCGCCGTCGTCGCCCGGGCGCGCGACCTGATCACCTTTGCACGCCAACACGGCTTTCGTCGCGATGAGCTGGTGGAGATGATCGCAAACCTGCCGTAGGGACACGCTCCTCGAACGCGTCTGGCCTGGCTGCGCTCGTCATGACCGCGCCCCTCGCGGCGGTTCCCACAGGGCTCTGCCACGCACCACCCACGTGCCTTGAGCACGTTGTCCCACTCCGAGACGGCGATGTCACCGAGCCCTGTAGGGTCCAATTATCCGGGACGCCCGCTGACCTGCACTAATCGTCCGACTCGGAACTCCGATCGCACCGCCGGTAGTACAGGCGCGAGCGCATGATGCGCTTATTATTGTGCTACAATAGTGACCGTGGATCGAGCCGTCCGATGGTTCCGCTCGGCGCGGCACCATCGGATCGGGAAGGCCCACGCGATGCATGTCATCTCGACGACCGAACCCATCGAAGTCCCGGCCACCGGAGATCTCGATGCCCGCCTGGTGTGGATCGGCAAGGACGATCGGGGGATCGAGTTGGAGATCGTCGCGCTGGACCTCCCCGAAGCCGTCGTCGTGATCCACGTCATGCCTACGAACCTGAGAAGGTGATGGAGATGAAATGGGCAGTTCGGTACCGACTTGAGTCAGACGTCGGCGACAAAGAGGTGATCCAGGACCGCCGCGGCCGGGTCGTCGACGATCGCTATGTAGAAGAGGCAGTCGACGACGCGCTGCAGACGGTGCGCGGACGGGGTCGCCCCTCACTGTCGCAATCAGGGGAGTCACCCCTGCTCCGGGTTCGGCTCTCTCGAGACCTCGATGAAGCGGTCCGCCGGGCGGCCGAGCGCAGCGGCGCGTCGCGGTCGGACTGGGTCCGCCGTGTACTTTCGGAGGCAATCCGGAGGGCGGGGTAGGTCCACCTTCGAGGCCGCACGTTTCTCGGGGCACTCGCCGACTCGGGCCAACGTTGAGTAGCGCAGCCGCTCAGGCGGTGCATAGGGCAGGCGCCGTGACCAGCAGTTTCGTCGGGTCTGAGGCCCGAAGTCGCTCGATGGTCCTGAACCCCCGCCACCAAGACCGCTGGTTTGGCGTGCACCTCGTGCAGGGGTGCAGGTGCCTGACCAGCGGTTTCTCGTTCTCAGGCTCGTCGGAGATGCGAGTTTCTCGGGTGTTTTTCTCGGGGCCTGCTCACGGCTGCGTACGCATGACGGCGGCCATGCCATCCTCCCCATAGGCGGCCACTGAAAGTCCCCACGGATGGCCATCGGGATTCCCCACGCGTGGCCATGACTTCTCCCTACGCGTGGCCGTTCACGTCCCCACTCGGGACGTGGTTCACCAGTTAGGGCTCTTCCCCGGCTGAGATCGACGGCGCTGACCAACCGATCCAGCACGAGGAGGAGCCACTCGACATGTTGTCGGAGGACAAGATCATGGACGTACTCGAGGCGTTCGACCTGACGCGCTCGTATCGCTCGGCCGCCCAGCTCTGCGGCGTCGACCACCACACCGTGCGCCGCTACGTGGCCGCCCGAGACGCCGGGCTCAACCCGACGTCGATCGGCACCGGGGAGCGGGGGTCGCTCTCGGACCCGTTCATCGAGAAGATCGAAGAATGGGTGGATCGCTCCCAGGGGCGGGTGCGGGCCGACGTGGTGCACGACAAGCTTTTGGCCCTCGGCTACCAGGGCTCACCACGCACCACCTGGCGGGTCGTGCGTGCGGTGAAGGCGACCTGGCGCCGCACGCATGCCCGTGCCTACCAGCCCTGGATCCCAGAGCCGGGGCTCTGGCTCCAGTGGGACTATGGGGACGGCCCGGTCGTCGGCGGCCGAAAGACCGTGCTCTTCTGCGCGTGGCTGGCGTGGAGCCGGTTCCGGGTGATCCTCGCCCTTCCCGACCGCACCTTGCCCTCGGTGCTCTCGGCGTGGGACCGGACCTTTCGGATCTTGGGCGGCGCCCCCACCTACCTGCTCACCGACAACGAGAAGACCGTGACCACCCGACACGTGGCCCGCATCCCGGTCCGCAACCCGGCCATCGTCTCGGCCGCCGTCTACTACGGGGTGGTGGTCCGCACCTGCGTGGTGGCCGACCCCGAGTCCAAGGGCGGTGCCGAGTCGACCGTGCGCATCGCCAAGGCCGACGTGGTCCCGACCGAGGCCAACCTACTCCCCGCCTATGGGATCTTCGCCGACCTGGAGGCCGCCTGCCATGCGGCAATGGACCGGTTCAACTCCCGGCCCCACGCCGTCACCCGTCGCATCCCGGCCGAGGCCCTCGTTGACGAGCGGCGCCACCTCCACCGGGTACCTGAGGAGCCCTACTCGGTTGCCTTCGGCCTGTCGCGCTCGGTGTCGTGGAGCTCGACGGTGACCCTGGAAGGTGCGCGCTACTCGGTCCCCCACACGCTTCGGGACACGAGGGTCTGGGTGCGCGCGGTGGGCGACGAGGTGGTCGTGGTGGCCGGCGGCCCCGGGGAGGTGAAAGAGGTGGCTCGTCACCTGCGGGTGGGTCCGGGCCAGGTCTCGATCGACCCGGCCCACTACCCCGAGCGAAAGGAGCCGGCCGACCGCCGTCCCAAGGCGACCAACGCCGCCGAGGAGGCGTTCCTCAGCTTGGGCGAAGGGGCGAAGCTCTGGCTGCTCGAGGCGGCCGCCGTCGGGACGAGGGGGATCGAGGCTCGCATGCAAGAAGCCGTCGCCCTCGCCCGGATCGTCGGTGTGGACAGGGTCGACGAGGCGCTCGGGCTCGCGGCGATGGCCGGGCGCTTCGACGCGGGTGACCTCGCGGCGATCTGCGACGCACGGCGCATCGAGGTGCGCCGTGCCGACCCGTCGACCTCGCTCCAACCGGGCACCGGTCGCTGGGCCGGCTTCATGCACGGGGATGTCCGATGACCCCGGCACAGACGACGATCGAACCCTTGGCCGGCGAGGTGGAGGCCCTGTGCCGCAGGCTGCGGCTCCGCTACGTGCGAGAGCAGGCCCCCGAGGTCCTGCTCACGGCCAAGGCTCAGCGCTGGGAGCCGGCCGAGCTGCTCCGGGTCCTCCTCCAGGCCGAGGTGGATGGGCGCGAGCGCTCCACCACCGAGACTCGCCGGCGCCAGGCCCGCTTCCCCGCCGGCAAGACCTTCGACACCTGGGACGCGAAGAGGAGCTCCATTCCCTCTGCCACCCAGCAGGCGCTGCGGACCCTGGAGTGGGTCGCCCGCCACGAGAACGTGGTGGTGTGCGGGCCGTCCGGCACCGGCAAGAGCCACCTGTGCGAAGCGCTCGGGCAACAAGCCGTCGATGTGGGTCTGCGCGTCGCGTGGTTCGGCATCGAGGACCTGGGGGCGCTCGTCCGCCGCCACCGGGTCGACGACTCGATCGCCAAGGCCTTCACCCCGCTGTTGCGGGTCGACCTCGTGATCGTCGACGACATCGGCCTCTTGCCGCTGTCGGCCGACGCCGCCGAAGGCCTCTACCGCCTCGTCGACGCCGCCTACGAGCGCCGGAGCCTCGCCATCAGCTCGAACCTCCACCCGAGCGGCTTCGACCAGCTCATGGACCGCACCATCGCCACTGCCCTGGTCGACCGGCTCATGCACCACGCCCACGTGCTCGTGCCCGACGGCGACAGCATTCGCCTCGCCGACGCCCTGGCCGGGAAGGGGGTGACGCCCCTCGCCTGAGCCTCACGCTCCCCGGGGAACGGTCACGGCCGTCCCTGGGGAGCGAGGTGGCCGTCCGCGGGGAACTCTCGTGGCCGTCCCTGGGGAGAAGTCATGGCCGCCTGTGGGGAGATCCTCGTGTCCCTTGACACGGGAACCAGGGCGCATCTGGTTCCTATGATGTCCGCAAGAGGTGCCCTCATCGAGATGGGGGGTGGCGATGGGGGTGTTCTCCTCTGCGGCCAGCCACCACCTGCCACCGGTTCTCCCCAACCATCAATGACACTCACGCTCGCTTTCGGTTGGGGTGGATCGTCTTTCCCTGAGCGAGCATGTCCACGAGCTCTTCGATGCGCCGGGCGCGGGTGTCGGGACTCCGGGCAGTGGTGATGCGGTAGAGCACCGCGTAGCGATTGGCGCCGTCGAGCCGAGCGAACATCTCTGACGCGGCGCGGTTGGCGGCCAGTGCCGCCTGGAAGTCGTCGGGCACTTCGATGGTCGCCGCTCCGGCGTAGGCGGCGTCCCAGGTTCCCTCGGCCTTCGCTCGTTGCACCGCCGCCAGCCCTGCCGGTCGCATCCGGCCCTCAGCGACCAGCCGCTCGACGATCGCAACGTTGCGCTTGGACCAGGTGCTGCGGGCGCGGCGAGGGGTGAACCGGCGCCGGAAGGTGCCCTCGTGGCCCCCGGCGAGCTGTCCGTCGACCCAGCCGTGGCACAGGGCCTCTTCCACCGCCTCGTCGTAGGTGAGAGAGGTCGGGTGCGTGGTGCCCTTCTTGGCCAGCACCAGCCAGACGCCATCGGATGCCGTGGCGTGGTCGGCCAGCCAGCACCGCCAGGCGGCCAGGTCGGCGACGACCAGTTCGGGGGTGGGCTCACCTTCGCGGGCGGTCATCACTCGACGGGTCCCGGCGACTCGGATGCCGGCCGGGCGGCGTTGGCCACCGGACAGTCGCCCACGTCTCGGCGACAGGCCGAGAAGTCGCAGAGCCGGCACAGCCACCCACCGGCTGGGGTCTTTGCGCTCTCCCGCTCGGCCAGGCGCACCACCGTCAACTGGCCGAGGAGGCGTTCGAGCAGAGAAGTGAGCGCCTCTCGCTCGCCAGAGTTCAGCCCCGCCAAGATGGTCTCGCACGCTTGCCGGCGGCTGGCCACGATGCGTCGTGCGGTCTCGTTGCCCCGCCGAGTCAGGGTCAGTGCCACCGATCGGCCGTCGGGACCCGGGCCGCGCCGGACGAGACCCGCCTCGGCGAGCTTGTCGACCAGGCGCACCGCGCCCGAGGGGGTGAGCCCAACGACCTGTCGGAGCTGGTCGATCGACGCCCCGCCAAGGAACTCGTGCAGGGCCACCAACGCCGCTGGCGCCGCTGACCCATAGCCGGCGGCATCCTCCTCGGCTTGGCGGACACGGTCATTGATCCCGAGCGCCAGGACGGCCAGGAGGTTCGCCTGGCGCATCGCGGTTGACGGGCCCACGCCGGCAGTTTAACGTGAGATGTGTGACGCACTCAACAATCCTTCGTACGACTGGCGTGCGAAATCGACAAGGAGGTGGCCAATGACCCCTGATGCAGTAGCGAGTCTGTACATGGTCAACCTGGACTGCGCGGATCCCCGTGGCATGGCCACCTTCTACTCGGCCCTCTTGGGCTGGGAGATGCCGTACTGCGAAGACGAGTACTCGATGATCTCGAACGGATCGACCTCCATCGGGTTCGGTCGAATCGACGGCTACACCGCGGCCCCCTGGCCCGATGAGCAGCACGCCAAGCAGTACCACCTCGACGTGCGCGTCGAGGATCTCGCCCAAGCTGAGGCCACGGCTCGACAGCTCGGCGCCACGGTCCCCGCATTCCAGCCCGGTGGCGACCGGTGGCGGGTGTTCTTGGACCCAGAGGGCCGCCCGTTCTGCCTGGTTCCCACCCCAGCCGAGTCCTGAGCGAGGTGGGCGCGGCACTACCCTCGATCCGCCCGGGCTGACTTGCCAGTCCGGATGCAGATCGCGCCCTACGGCACGCACAGACGTTCGACGACTCCTCGCTGGCCGGGTGCCCGCAGGCGGTTGATCGTACGGACCTGTCGCTGCGATCACGAGACTCGGGTTCGCCCTCCGGGGGTGTGGGTGCCGAGAACGCATTCCACCCAGCTCAGGCAACCATGCGGTACTCGTGGATGAGTCCACCCAGACGATCGATCGCCGAGGACGAGCATCCGGTCGAGGCACTCGCCTCGGATCGTATCGATCACGTGCTCACAGATGGCGTTCGTTCGAGGTGCCCGGACGGGGGTCTCGATGACTGTGGTGCCGTCGGCGGTGATAACGCCGTCGAAGTAGGCGGTGAACTTGGTGTCGCGGTCGAGGATGAGGAACTTGACGGGGTTCGTCTGGGCGGCGAGCTCCATCGAGATGTTGCGGGCTTGCTGGGTGGCCCAGCTGGTGCCTGGGTCGAAGTGTCAGGCGTGCGTGGTTGCGATGGGGCAGCTGGCCGAGACGTAGAGGGCTCCAGCCGGGGTACGGTCCGTCGGATTGCAGGGGTCAGTCGGCGAGGGTGTCGGCGATCAGACCGGCAACGGTTGCGGGGTCCTCAAGCTGTGGCAGGTGTGCCATGCCAGGGAGGAGCCGATATCGGCCTCTTGGTAAGCGATCGGCCAGCTCGCGGCTGCGCTCGATCAAGAAGCTGACGTCGAGGTCCCCGCAGGCCACGGTGGACGGAGCGCTCACGCGATCCAGCTGACTCCAAGCGTCGATGCCGCTGGCGCCCGCTTCTTCGGGGACGGCGTTTTCGAGGAGGACCCTGTTCATGTCCAGCAGGAGGCTCCGGGCGGGTCCGGCGACCCTCCCCTCGGGCTGGGTCGGGCCGTCGAGCCACAGCCAGGTCTCGAGGCGATTCTGCTCCTCCAAGTCGGCGGCCTCGATGGCCTCGTCGATGAGCCGGCCGAGGCGAGCGGTCTCGGCGTCCAACTCGGGTTCAGGAGCGCCACTGACCGCTGGGGCGATTAAGACCAAGCCTGCTACGCGTTCGGGTGCAGAGATCGCGGCGTCGAGTGCGATTCCTCCACCGGCGGAGCTTCCCACCAACCATACGGGGCGGTCCGTGACGTCATCGAGCACGGCGAGAAGATCCTCGACGTGGGAGAAGGCCTCGGCAGACGGAGGAGTATCGCCGAAGCCGCGCCGGTCATAGGAGATGACGGTGGCTCGCCGGCCAAGGTCGGCCGCCACCGTCTGCCAACTCCGCCGATCCGTCACGCCAGCGTGCAGCAGCACCGCAGTAGGGCCAGACCCGGGCCAGCATTCCCCGACCAGGCGAGCACTTCCACGGCTCACCACCAAGGCCTCACTCACTGGCATGCACGCAGCCTCGCGCAGTCCGTCAGGCATCGCCAGCTGTTCCCGACGTGTCGCCAGGCGGTCTGCTCAGCGATCATCGCGACGGGACGCGTGCGGAGGTTGTCCCGCTGAGCGTAGAAGCTTGAACTGACGGTCCGCAGCCTGAGAACTGCCAGCTGGTAGTTGCCGGGCGTCCTGCAAGACATCCAACTCAGGACGGGGACCGTCGTGAAGTAGAACTACCAGATGTCCGGCCACGCCGGGCGCATCACGCCCAAGAAGCCGACGCTCGAGCGCTCGGTCGAAGAGGTGGCGCCGAGGGGCTGCCCGAGACCGTGACCATCGCCATCGCCGACCTGGCAGGCGAGCTCGACGAAGGCCTGCTGGTCATCGCCGTCGGCACGGGCTTGAAGGTCCTCGAGGTGATCTTGGAGCGCGAGCGACCACTCTCGCCGGAGCGCAGGGCCGTCACGACCCCGAGCGGACGCCCTGCGTCACGGCTCAGACGCCGGGCTCGTCACCCTTGGCGGCCGGCAGGTGTCCATCACCCGCCCCCGGCTTCGCAGCGCAGACCGGAACTCCGAGGTCCAGCTTCCAACCTAGGCGGCTGCGTCCTCGACGGAGCTTCTCGGGCGTCAAGCCAGGACGAAGATGGTCGCCAAGCTGTCCACCCGTCGCTACGCCGTCGGGCTCGAGCCCGTCGGGAGCGCGCTGGAGGTGGGCTCGATCGTCTTCCTCGATCCCGGTGGTCCCTGGATCCCGAGGCAGCCGAAGTCGAGCTCGCCGACGACGCGACCGGCACCCTGGGCCGGTGGCTCTCCCGAGTCGACGAGGGTGCCGTGCGCGGCTGGCGTCCCTCGAGGGGACGGCGCAGGCAGGCGCGCTCGTGCTCGAGGCCGCCGGCGCTGGAGTGGAGGACGTCGAGCTCGGGATCGTCGCCGGCTCAGCTCTGCGACCTACGACGGACACCAGCGAGTGGAGCGGCGATGGGAGAGCGCGCCCCAAGCCCGGAGCACCCGCCCGGCCCGCTCCAAGGCTGTGCGCGAGCCTGCGATCAAGCCGCCGCCCTTGAGGCGGCCCCTGAAGAGTGCTGTCGGCGGTAGGTAGCATGAGGGTTACGGAGTGATGTAGAGTGCGTGCACTCGCGAAAGCGGGCAGGGGGTCACGTCGATGACCCGACCAGCGAGTAGGCGGCTGGGCGCTCGTGGCGCGCGACGGCCTCGTGAAGAGAAGTGGTCGCGTCAGATGGAGATAGCTCGAAGCGAACAACTAAGGGGGGCTACATGACGGCTCATCGACACCTCCGCAGTGGCGTCATTTCGTTGATCTTTGCGATGGCCGCGATCGGCCTCGTCGCTTTGGGCGCACCCGGCGTTGTGGGCGCGGCGCAGCACTCGACGAAGTTCAAAGCCCCAGTGCTCAACGAGGCGATCGTCATCGCCTACACGGGGCCGGTGTCGTTCGAGGGGGCGGCTGCTGACGGCGGCGTCTACCCTGCCGTCGACCAGATCAACGCCGACGGCGGGATCCTCGGACACAAGGTCAACATCGTGCCCGTCGACACCAAGGGCGACCCGGCCGACGCGGTTCCGCTGGTCGACAAGCTGATCGCCACCACCTCTCACATCATCGGCGTCGCCGGGGTCGGCACGGCGTCGGGCCCAACCGAGGTACCGATCTTCAACTCGCAGCACCTCCCCATGTTCGCGTTCGCGGGGGAAGCAGCCTTCGACCGCTCCCACTACAAGTACTTCTGGCGGCTGCTTCCGCCGGATGACGCCGTCGGTAAGGCGATGGACCTGTACGCGAAAGAGGAAGGCTTCAAGAGGGTCGCCCTGGTCTTCGGCACCACAACAGGCGCCCAAAGCAACGTGCCCGGAGTCGATTCGGGGATCAAGCCGACGCACCTTGACGCCGTCGTGAAGATCACAGTCACGCCGGAGCAGGCATCTTACCGTGCGGAAGTAGAGAAGGTCATCGCTGCCCACCCCCAGGTGATCCTGACCGAGATGGACACCGCAACGTCCGTCACGTTCTTTTCCGAGCTGAAGCAGCTTCTCGGGCACATGCTCCCGATCATCGGCACCAATACGCTCGTGACAAGCACATGGGAAAACGCCGTGCGTAAGGCGATCGGAGCGTCCACATTCAACAAGGACATCAGGGTCATGGACACAGTCGCGGCATACAAGTCGCCTGCCATCCGCGCCTACACCGATGCGCTCAAGCTTGCCAAGTCGAAGGTCGCCGCTCCGTGGACACAGTGGGTCGGCAACTCGCACTCGCAGGCGGCGTATGACGCGGTCATCATGCAAGCGCTGGCCATGACGGCCTCGCACAGCATCACACCGAAGGTCTACAACAACCACATCATGACAGTCACCGCGCCTGGCCCTGGAAAGAAGAAGGTCTACACATACGCCAAAGGTGTCAAGCTGCTGAAGCAGGGGAAGAAGATCCAATACATCGGTGCTGCGGGTCCGATACTCTTTGACAAGTGGCACAATGCCTTTGGGAACATGGAAGCCGTAAAGATCAACCCAAAGGACAATACGGTGCCTGTCAAGACGATCTTCGAGAAGCAGATCGAGAACCTCTGAATACTGAGCTCGGCAGCGCGGCTGATACCGTTCACGGTCGCGCTGCCGAGGAGCGGCCCAAGCTCGATGCCGACGTACAGGGCCTGTGCGAAGAGATGATGAGTGGGGGTCAAGGATCGTGAGTGTCTTCGTCCAGACGATCGGCTTCGGCATTGTGTCAGCGTCGATCATCGCCGTGGGCGCCATGGGCTTCACGATCCAGTTCGGACTCACCAACGTCCTGAATCTGAGCTTCGGGGGCGTCATGACGGTGGCTGCCTTCGTCGTCTATCTGACGGAGCAGCAAGCAGGCGTCAACGTCTGGGTCGGTCTTGTGCTGGCGGGAGTGGCAGCGGCGTTGCTCACCCTCTTCCTGGGCAAAACGGTGTTCAAGCTGTACGCGCGACGTGGCACGCGGCTGTTCGAGATGGTGATGGTGACGCTAGGACTCAGCCTCGTGATCGAGTATGCCGTCGACGCCATCTCCCGGGATCAGGTGTACTCGATCACGTTCAATCAGGGCGCGTCCTACCACTTCGGCTCGTTGAGGCTTTCCGAGAGCCAACTGATCATCGTCGCGATCGGCATCGCCGTCTTCCTGGGACTCGAGGCCTTGCTCCACATGACGCGCCTTGGGAAGGCACTCCGCGCCATGGCCGTGGACCCGGGGTTGGCGCGGTCCTGTGGCATTCCCACGAACCGCATCGTGAACGCCACGTGGCTCATCACCGGGTTCCTCTGCGGTATCGCCGGCGTGATCTTCGTGATCAACTCGCTTTCGGTCTCTTACACAACGGGAATGCTCTTCCTGCCCTCGGTCATCGCCGCAGCGATTCTGGGTGGCGTCGGCTCACCGCGAGGCGCCGTCCTCGCCGCGTTGTTGCTGGGCATCGTGACACAGTTGGTGGCGGCAGCGGGCTTCTCCGCATATAGCTCGATGGCCGCGTTCGGCGTGCTCGTCATCGTGCTACTCGCACGGCCCTCGGGGGTGCTCTCCGCCGCAACGCGCAAGGTCGAGCTGACGCTCTAGGGTTGGGTCGGAGGAGCCGTGGGGCACTTCTCGTTCTACATCTCGACGCTGGTCGTCTACTTCGGCATCGACCTGATGTCGGCCTGGTCGCTGAATCTGCAGTATGGCTACACCGGTGTCATCAACTTTGCGTACATCGTGTTCCAGGCGGCCGGCTGCTATGTGGCGGGCGCAGCCGTGCTGGGACCGGACACGGGACCGAATTCCTTCCAGCATTACATCCTCGGCGCGCGCCTGCCGTTCCCTGTCCCGCTCTTGGCCGCTGCTCTCGCCGGCGCCGTGCTGGCGGCGGTGATCGGCCTGTTCGCGGTGCGAAGAATCCGACGCGACTACCAAGCCGCTGTCATGCTGATCGTGTCGCTCATCCTCCTGCAGCTCGTGGAGAACGACACGTCCATCTTCAACGGCCAGAACGGCCTCACGGGGATTCCACACCCTCTGGAGTCTGCGCTCGGCCTGTCGCTTGCCGAGTACGAGTGGGTTTATGCCCTGTGGGTCCTCGCCATCTGTGCAGTCCTGTACGTCGTCGTCCAGAAGCTGTGCCGCTCGGCATGGGGACGGTCGCTGCGGGCGATCCGCGACCAAGAGGACGCGGCGTCGGCACTGGGGCTCAATGGGACGAAGCTCCGGCTCGAAGTGTTCATCATCGGCGGGGCGATTGCAGGACTCTCCGGCGGTTTGCTCGTCGAGTTCATCGGGGCGTGGTCGCCAGGAGCCTGGGGCTACGCCGAGACGTTTGTCATCTTCACGGCCCTTCTGGTCGGAGGGGTGGGGAACAACCGCGGCATGCTGCTCGGGACCTTGATCGTGCCGATCATCGTCCTCGAGGTGCCGTCGTTCCTGCCGACAGTCGGCTATCCGGGTCTCATCGATGCGATCGAGTGGATCATCGTCGGCCTGAGCTGGATGGCCTTTCTGCTCTTTCGTCCGCGAGGCCTTCTCCCGGAGCGGCGTTTCCGGGCTCCGCGTCTTGCGGCCGCGCTTGGGCGGGTGGGGTTGACTGACGTGATCTCCCCTGCGCCAGCGGCCGAAGTGCCTGTTCTCGCGGACGCAGACGCTCCGTCTGCCACGGTCCGGGCTGGAAGCGGTGGGGAGGAGGAGTGAGCGTGTCGTCCGTGGGCGAGGGCACGGCTGCGGTGATGTCCAGCCGGGCCCGGGCTAGGGAACGGCCGCAGAGTCCCGCTGTTCTCGAGGTGCGCGACGTGGTCGTCCGCTACGGAGGTGTGGTGGCGGTGAACGGCGTGTCCTTGGACGTGCACCGTGGGGAGATCCTGGGGTTGATCGGGCCCAACGGGGCCGGCAAGTCGTCGCTACTCGCGGCGGTTGGTGGTCAGCAGCGGGTGCAGAGCGGAACGATCCTTCTACAGGGTCGCGACGTCACGCGTACCGCTCCGTATACCCGAGCGCGCCACGGCCTAGTCCGAACCTTCCAGACCACGAGCGAGTTCGAGAACATGACGGTGTTCGAGAACCTTCTCGTGGCCGGACGAGGTGCGTCGGGCGCCTCTCTGTGGCGCGCGACGTTTGGCTGGCGGCGATACCGTGCCGAAGAGCGGAGGGTGGAGGAGAAAGCGTGGGAGATCCTCGGCCGCTTCGAGATGGCCGACCTGGTCGACGCATACGGCCGGGAGCTGAGCGGTGGCCAGCGCCGGCTGGTCGAGATCATGCGATGCCTCATGCGCGACCCGGCGGTCCTCCTTCTCGACGAGCCGATGGTCGGGATAGCTCCCCACCTGGTCGCCAAGTTTGTGCGTGACCTGCGTGCAGTGGCCGCCGAGGGGATCGGGCTGGTGATCGTCGAGCACGCGCTGGAAGTCATCGAGCAGCTGTGCGACGTGGTGGTCGTCATGGCCTTGGGTGAGATCATCGCGGAGGGGACGTACCAGCAGGTTGTCGCGGACGAGGAGGTGCGCCGTGCCTATCTCGCCTGAGAAGACCTCCTCGCCGGCGCCGAGCGCCGGAGTCCTAGCCGCCCGGCCGGAGTCCTACCTGGACGCTCTGGAGATCACGAGCGGGTACAACAAGATCCCGATCGTCCGCGACGTGACCGTCAAGGTGGGGCTGAGCGAGATCGTCCTCATCATGGGCCCCAACGGAGCGGGCAAGAGCACCCTGGTGAAGGCGATCACCGGAAAGCTTGCGCTGCTTGGCGGACGGGTCCTCCTCGACGGGGAGGACATCTCGCGCACCAAGGAAGACGAGAGGGCCAAGCTCGGCATCGGCTACGTCCCGCAGTCGGGCGACGTCTTCCCGACGCTGACCGTGCAGGAGAACCTGGAGATGGGGGGTTACTGCTGGCCGCGCCGTCAGGTTCGAAAGCACGTGGACGAGGTGTTGGATCAGTTCCCGACGCTGCGTCCGCTCCGTCGCCGGGCGGCGCGGACGCTCAGCGGAGGCGAGCGCAAGACCCTCGGGATCGCCCGCGCGCTCGTCGCCGACCCGCGGCTCTTGATCCTCGACGAGCCGACGTCCAACCTGTCACCGATGATCGCCTCGACGGTGCTCCACGATGTGGTCGACAGGCTCGCGGCGGCTGGACGGGCGATCCTCTTGATCGAGCAGCGGGTTGCTCTCGGTCTCGAAGTTGCGCATTGGGGGTACGTTCTCGCCGGCGGTCAGACCCGATTCGAGGCCAGCGGCGACGAGCTGCGAGCTCACGAGGACCTCGGGCGCTTCTTCTTGGAGCACGGGGGAGTCGCTCCCCCCACTCCCGCACCCCGCACTTCCGCCGCCCGCACGTAGCAGCGCGGTATCGGCAGCCCCGAGGGCAAGCTCATGCCACGACTTCGACGGAGCGGAGCCATTCGATCTCGTCTGGATCGTAACCTACAGACAGGAGGACCGCATCGGTGTGCTGCCCGAGTTCGTCATTTCGGTGGTCTCGGCAGGCATCAGCGCTTGCGAACCGGGCGTCGCCCACGAGCTCGGGGGCGTGCCAGGATGCGCTGCTTGGACATGGTGCTGTAGGACGTACGGTGGCCGCGTGCCAACGGAGACGGCTGGCCATGCCGCCTCCGGTCGGAAGGGGGGTACGGGGGTGGCCACCTCCGAGAGGCCGAGACCCGCTCGCGCGCTGCGCGCGAGGCGGAAGATGTGCGGCCCAAGGTGGAAGCCACGCGGGCCTTCCTCGGAAAGCCCCGCGTCTCGAAGGATCTGCAGGTAGTGGTCCGTCGTGCTCCTTGACATCCGGAGCTACCGGCGAGCCCCGCTGCGGAGAGAACGGCCTGCTTCTCGTCGTAGAGGAGGAGCAGGCGAATGGTGCGATCGGCCGTCACGTTGCACTGGGTCTTTCCGAGTCCGTTCACGAAAGCGCTTTCAGCGCGACGCTGGAGCATGCGGACAGTCTTGCTCGAAGTTCCAGTGCCTTGACAGTGCCTATTCGAACAGATACATTCGCAACTATAGCAAATTGTGTCCAGACAGATTGGACAGCGCCTCACGAGTTCGTCGCGGGACTCAACGAGTCAGACGGTTACGTTGCGAAGCATCCTCGCTACTTACGGTCAACATGTCCCAGACAGCCGAAGTGTCTGGCGCCATCGCGAACGCGGTCACAAATGCCGATCACCACGAGTGCGCATCACATCTACGATTCCCACGAAGTGGGAGAGCGTTGCGGGCACCTTTGGGGTGCTGAACAGTAAAGGTGAACATTAGGTCATTCATCGCGCATCTTTGGAGCTGAACATGGTAAGAGTCATCGACTTCCACATCCACTACACGCCCGAGGCACTTGTTCGTCCCAACCTCGGAGAAGGTGGGCGCCCGAAGGTGACGTGGGAGAGTGGGGTTCCGCGCTACACCCAGCACGAGGGGCTGTTTCGGATCGACCGCCACCTTGAGTGCATGGACGCCGCCGGCATCGACGTGGCTGTTCTCTCGAGCGGAGCGGGAATGGGAGCCGACCACGATACGTGCGCCTTCATCAACGCCGACCTGGCGAAAGTCGCCATGGCGAACGCCGGTAGGTTCCGTCCGCTGTGCCACGTTGACCCACGCGACGACCGCTGGCGGCGCGAGGTGCAGAGGTGCGCAGACGAGTACGGGTTTCCCGGGCTCGCGTTCCCCAGCAGCTTCGGCTCACTCCAGCTTGACGACCCCCTCCTCCAGCCGGTGTACGAGGAAGCCGCGCGCAGGGGGATGTTCGTCTTCGTGCATCCGTCGCTTGCCGTGCCTCCCGGACTCGAGAGCTACTGGGATCGCTACGACCTCTACCGCTGCGTTGGACGAGAGCACGAGCTCGTCGTGGCGACGTGCAGGCTCGTGGCGGGCAGGGTGTTCGACCAGGTGCCAGAGTTGCAAGTGGTCATGTCGCACCTCGGTGGCGGCATCGCCGCGATCATCGAGCGGATCCGCGGCTACCAAGACAAGGGGCACCTGGGCCTCAGCCCCGACTCGCCGCACGGTCAGGTGGCGGACAATCCGTTCGACCACTACTTCGATCACAACATGTACTTCGACACTGGCGGGGTGTTCGGGAGTGTCAACGCCATTCGCGCTGCGCTCACCGAGATCCGTCCTGAGCGGATCCTCTTCGGCACCGACTACCCGCAGGAGATCCGGGACGCCCGGAAGATGGCGAAGTTCACCGAGGATCTCCGCGCCGCGGGCCTCGGCGAGGGTGTCGTGGATGGAATCCTGGGTCGCAACGGCGCGCATCTGGTCGCCGCGGACCCCACGGCAAGGGTGCGCTCGAGTGAGTCGTGACGAGCGAGGACGTGATCGCCCGTCCCGGAGCAGGGAGGCGCAGTGGCAATGACGTCACCGTGGGACTCGATCCAAGAGTATGACGTGCAACGGCTGGGTTCCGAGATCCTGGATCCGCGCGAGCAGGAGCGCTGGTGCCGGGCCGTGTTCATGGCGGGAAGCCTGCCGTTCATGTGGCGTGAGTCGTCGGTGGTGCGCGACCTCGTCTATGACCGCCTTGAGCTGGTCCCGGGGAGCTCCGTCCTGGTTATCGGGGAAGCAGTCGAGGCGTGCGGGTTCGGCGCCGACCTTCGCGGCGTCGTAGGGACATCGGGCGTTCACGTCGTCGACATCATCGACGAGGCGCGAGATCGCTATCTGGCCGGCCTGAGAGGGTCGGGAGGCCAGCTCGCGACCTGGCACTACGACTACGCAGACCAGTTCGATGACGACGTCTTCGACGCGGTCGCAGTCCTGCAAGCCGTCCAGCATGCCGAGGACTGGTCGGTGACGGGTAGGGATCTCGCGCGGGTGCTGAAGCCCGGACGGCCTCTGGTGCTCGCGGAGATCGCGTTCGGGCCGCACTTTTTGTTCCGCGCGCAGTCCGACGTCCACTTGTACTACTTGGTACGCAAGCTGTTCGACCGCGTCGGCTGGGATGTCCACGACTTTCCGTACCACGGCCTGGACGAACTGCAGGCCGCGTTCGAGGGCACGCTCGTCGACGTCGGGACCTTCGAGTGGCGGGGAATCGAGGTGTGCTGGGGACGCAAGCCCTCGCTGTCCTGATGCCGAGGTCGGGGCTCCCCGCGCGACCCGCGGTCTGCCGAACTCATGAGTTGTTGAGCCCAGCGTGAAGGGAGTGTGAATTGGCATTGCTGGCCTATCCCGAGATCGCGTCGTTGCCGCCCGACGTGCGCGACCGGATCCAGCACTTCGAGGGAGAGCACGGAAGACCGTCGCTTCTCCGGCGCATGCTGGCCCAGTGGCCAACGGCGTTGGCGGCCCTTGACAGCTTGTACCACCCGGTGATGGAGAATGGGAAGCTGCCCAGGCGGTTCAAGGAGATGCTCTTCGTCGTGAGCGCGCATGCCCGGGGGTGCCTCTACTGCACCCGCGGACACTCCAGGTTCCTCGTGCGCGAGTTCGGGTTCACCGAAGAGGAGGTCGTGCAGCTCCGCGAGCACCCCGACGACGCGGGTCGCGATTCGGCCGAGCGAGTTGCCGCGGAGTACGTGCGAAAGATCTCGACCGAGCCGTACAAGACCACGGACAAGGACGTCCAAGCGCTCACCTCCGCCGGCTACTCCACTGAGGAGATCGTGGAGATCACCGCCGTCCCTGCGGTTGCCGGGTTCACCACGACCGTCGCGTCGGCCATGCACCTGGAGGACGACCTCGAGGCCTTCGGCATGGAGGGATACTTCTGACGAAGTGCCTGGTGCCGATGTGAGGCGTGCCCGGTGACACCGCTGCGCACGGTCGTGTCGTGTGGTTGCACCCTGGATAGGCTGCGAAGCAAGGCTGCCTTCGCAGCACTCGCTGGCACACACCCAATCCCTGATGTCTTCAGGCAACACCGGCACCGGATGAACCGGCGGGGGGTGATCGAAGGCTCAACCGCGCGCTGAACACCATCGTGTTGACTTGGATGTGTGCTGCCGACGAAGAGACCCGCGCCTACGTCAAGCGGCGCACGGCAGAGGCAAGACGAGCCGAGAGATCCGGGGGTGCCCGAAGCGCTACGTCACGCGTCAGGTGTTCGCACCCTCGCCGCCGCTCACCAGTCGACCGGCGCTCCGCTGCTTGACAGACATGGAACTACTCAGGGTTCCTTGGAGGCTTCACTCCACACGCTCGAACACCGCGGCGATGCCCTGTCCGCCTCCGATGCACATCGTCTCCAGCCCGAAGCGGGCCTGTCGGCGGGACATCTCCCGCAGGAGCGTGGTGAGGATGCGAGCCCCGGTGGCGGCGATGGGGTGGCCGAGAGAGATGCCTGAGCCGTGCACGTTCAGGCGCTCGAGCGCCTCGTCGTCGAGCTTCCACTCGCGCAAGACGGCGAGGACCTGGACTGCGAACGCCTCGTTCAGCTCGATGAGGTCCATGTCGGCGAGGGATAGACCGGCGCGGTCCAGCGCCTTGGCAGTTGCGGGCACCGGTCCGATGCCCATGCGCTCCGGCTCCACGCCGGCGACGGCCCAGGCGACCAGCCGGCCGAGTGGGCGCAGGCCGAGATCTCTCGCGAGCTCCGGGTGGGTCACGACGCAAGCCGCTGCGCCGTCGTTCTGCCCCGAGGCGTTGCCAGCCGTCACGGTTGCGTCGGGATCCTGGCGCTGCATCAGCGGGCGTAACGCTGCAAGGGCGTCGAGCGTCGTGTCGGCACGCGGGTGCTCGTCGGTGTCGACGAGGATCTCTTCGCGACCACGGCGTACCGTCATCGGGACGATCTCCTCTGCGAAGATCCCCGCCTTCTGGGCTGCGACGGCACGCTCGTGGGAGCCCAGCGCGAACTCGTCTTGCGCTTGCCGGCTGATGCGGTACTCGCGGCGCAGGTTCTCGGCCGTCTCGATCATCCCGCCAGGGATCGGGTGCCGAGCGCCCCCAGCCGTCACGCGACCGCGCGCGAGGCGGTCGAGCAGTTCCACGTTACCGGCTCTCGACCCCCAGCGCATGGCGGTCGTGTAGTACTCCGCTTGGCTCATGCTCTCCACGCCTCCGGCGAGCACGAGATCTGCGGCACCGGTTTGCACCTCCATCGCCGCGTACGCCACGGCTTGGAGCCCTGATCCACACCGGCGGTCGAGCTGCATGCCCGCCGTCTCGATCGGCAATCCTGCGTCGAGGGCCGCAAGCCGTCCAATGGCGGGGGACTCGCCGTTCGCATAGGACTGCCCAAGCACCACCTCGTCGACGAGCGTCGACGGGATGCCCGTGCGCGTCATGATGGCCGTGACGACGGCGGTTGCGAGCTCGGTCGGCGGGGTGTCGCGGAACGCACCGCCGAAGCCGCCCACCGCCGTGCGCAGAGGCTCGCAAATGACCGCGTCTCGCATCATGTCTCCCTTTCCATTACAAGGTTCTTGGAGAGGCAGGGTGTTAGAGTCCGAGCAGCGCCTCGGCGTTCCCGTGCGCCAACTTCTCCAGGTCGCCCGGACTCAGCGGCACGTTGTCGAGGAACCTTCTCCCGTCGAGGTTGTCGCAGAATGGGTAGTCGACCGAGAACAGGAGGCGGTCGATGCCGAACACAGCCAGGGCGCACTGGAACGGCGGGAGGGTGAAGTAGGCACTCGTCGTGACGTAGAAGTGCTCGTAGAAGTACTCGGCCACCCGACGCTTCAGATGGGTGGCCATCGGCGAGAGCACGGAGTCGGCACGGCTGAGCGAGAACGGGATGTTCTCACCCATGTGCCCGATCACCACCCTGAGCCTCGGGAAGCGGTCGAAGACCCCACCGAGGACGAGACGCAGTGCGTGAAGGCCCGTCTCTGCATGCCAGCCCCATGCAGCGCCGGCGAGGGCAGAGCCCGTGTGGCCTGGGAGGTTCGAGAAGTAGGCCTCGAAGACTGCCGGCGTCGGCGGGGTGGGATGGAGGTACACGGGCACCTCCAGGCTCTCGGCGCACGCGAAGACCGGTGAGAAGGCCGGGTCATCGAGGAAGGTCCCCGAAACGTGGCCGTGGACCATCGCCCCCTTGAAGCCCAGCGCGGTCACGCAGCGCTCGAGCTCGGTGGCAGCCGCTTCGGGCTCGGGCATCGGCAGGACGGCGAAGCCGGCGAAGCGGCTCGGGTACGCAGCAACGGCGTCGGCCAGCCGGTCATTCGCATCGCGTGCCGTCGCGATGGCGTCAGCGGGCGACTGCAGGTGCGTGCCCGGTGCCGACGGCGACAGGACTTGCAGGTCGATCCCGGCCGCGTCCATGTCGGCAATCCGTCCGGCGCCGAGGTCTTCCAGCTTGGGAAGGATGTCGGGGCGCCGCATGGTACCGACCACCGGGAGCATGGAGGTCGTGTAGTGCTCTTCGAGTGCGATCACGCGCATTGGGAGGACCTCGTCCTTTGGTCTTCGGCGATCGGCACGAGTGACGAAGCGAGCTGCGTCTCTGCGTCGCCTGCGGTGTGTGGTCAACATACCATCGCCAGGAGCGGCGTCCCCTTGCGACCGAGGTCGCGGCGGTCGACCTGACGGCTCCCAGCCGCGCCGCTTGACGAGGCTGCGCACCGACCCTAGCCTCGCACCCAGTCAGTACTACGGTAGTGAGTAGTGGAGACGACGAAGGCGTCGAGGGGTCGCATGACAGCGGGTAGAGGCGCAAGGTGTCGATAGCCGGGCAGCCGAAGGTCGTCGCGGAGGCGTTCCTCGACGTGCTCGAGGCCGCGGGGATCGACACGCTGTTCGGGCTTCCTGGCTCGACGGAGGCTGCGCTCCTCGAGTCGGTCCGGGCGCGCGGGTTCCGGTACGTGCTGGCGCTCCACGAAGGCGTCGCGGTCTCCGTCGCGGACGGGTATGCGCGGATGACGGGCCGAGTTGGAGCGGTCGGCCTGCACACGAGCGTGGGCACCCTGAACGGCCTCGCCCAGATGATGAACGCGCTGCGCGACCGCTCGCCACTCCTCGTGACTGCCGGTCACAAGGACCGGGCGGTGCTCTCCGACGAGGGATTCTGCGCGCTGCCCGGTCTCTTGGGTGCAGCGCGTGCGGTGACGAAGTGGTCACACCAGAGCCTGTCAGCCGACGCGGTGCCCTTCGATCTCGCCCACGCGATTCGCGTGGCGACGGCACCCCCGCGCGGACCTGTCTACCTCGCGGTCCCCGAAGACATTCTCGGGTCGCCTGTCGAGGGTCGGCTCGACGGGGCACTCGGAATCGTGACGGCTCCAGGCATGTCCTCCGTCGCCGCGGCGGACGCAGTCGCCGCTGCCGCCGAGCTGCTTCGCCGCGCCGCGCGACCGCTCCTGGTGGTCGGCTCCTTCGCTCGTCGAGCGGAGGAAGAGGTCGCGTGGCTGAGCCACCTTGCGGGCTTGCCCATCGCGGCCACGGAGTTCACCGACCTGTCCGACATGCCCATTCCCACGTCGGACCCACGATTCGTGGGCCTCTACGGAGAGGATCCGGCGGTGCTGGAGGGCTGTGACCTGGTCGTCGGCGCCGGGTGCCGGGTGTTCTACCCCTTCTCGGACGCCTCCCGGCCCCGCCTGCCCGATGGCGCCGCGCTGGTGCACATCGATGACGACGCGACGGAGATCGGACGGGTAACGCGCGCGGAACTCAGCCTTCTCGGTGATCCGAAGCTTACCCTCGGCGCATTGGCCAGCTCGATAGAGGCCCTCGGGGGTGTCGCTCCAGACCTGCTGGCTCAACGTGAGGAGCGGATCGCTGCCCTTCAGCGCGGGCGCGCGCAGCGGCTCGCACACGAAAGGGGCAAGGAGGCGTCGGCTGGGGGTTCGATGCGCGTCGAGACGCTCGCCGACGTGCTCGTGAGGGTGCTTCCGCCCGACGCAGTGGTCGTCGAGGAGGCGGTGCGCTCTGCCCGCGTGCTCTTTCGGCATCTTCCGCTGCGTCGCGGCCAGCGCCTGCTGCGCAGCTCGGGCGGGGCACTCGGCTGGGGCACGCCCGCTTCGGTCGGGGCAGCTCTCGGCGCGCCGCACCGTCCGGTGGTGGCCGTCGTCGGCGACGGGAGCTTCAACTTCTCGGTGCAGGCGTTGTGGACGGCTGCGCAGATCGGTGTGTCGTTGGTCGTCATCGTCGTGGACAACGGAGGCTATCTCGCCGTCAAGCGTGCGATCGAGCACCATCTATCAGTGCCGATGGATCCTCGCCGGCACCCAGGTACCGAGATCGAAGGCATCGACTATCGCCAGCTCGCGGCCAGCTATGGAGCGGAGGCCGTCTCAGTGAGCGGCGGTGCGGAGCTCGCCGATGCCCTCGCGAAGGCGCTCGGGTCCGGGGGAGTGTGGGTGGTGCACGTGCCGGTCGAGCCGGTGCGGCCATGAGGGGGCGTGGGTGAACGCCGAGATTGCAAGCGGCCGGAGAGACGTCTGAGGAGGAAGAGACGCCTCACGCGAGAGGAGGAACGAGTGATGCCAGGTACGAGCAACCCCTCCCTGACGCTCGCTGAGCGGGATCGCCGGTGGGCGAAGATCCGGGCCTTCATGAAGGAGCACGACCTGTCTGCCCTCGTTGTCCCAGGGCTCCGAGGCCGTGAGAGCTTCGAGACGTGGGTGTCAGGCGAGTCGCTCGAGGGTGCGGTGGTCTTTCCGCTCGAGGGCGAGCCGGTCCATCTCACGTGGATCGCGTTCCGTGTGGTCGGTCGAGACGACCTCGACAACGACCGTGAGTACTGGATCCGCGACCTTCGATCTGGGCTGATCGGTCCCGGGATCGCGTCGGTGCTGAAGGAGCTCCACATGGAGGGCGAGACCGTCGGCATCGTCGGCCTCGAGAGCAGAGGCCCGCTCCAGCTCGAAGGCTACGTTCCCAACCTCGTGTGGCAGACGGTCCTCGAGGCGCTGCCCACGACCCGGTTCCAAGAAGTCTCGGTACCGTTCTCCTACATGGTGGCGCAGAAGGACGAAGAGGAGATGGCTCTTGCCCGCGTGTCCGCCGCGGCCGGTGAGGCCGCGTGCCAGGCACTGCTCGACTTGGCGGCGCCTGGGGTCTCGGAGGCCGAGCTGTACGCTGCCGCGACGAGCGCCATCTACAGCCGGGGCGTCACCCTCACCCCGCCTTCGCTCATCGTGAAGTCGGGGAAGGAGTACCTGTCGTGGGGACCGCCCGAGTGGGGGGTCGGCGCGGTCAACCCGCGGGTGGTCGGGCGTGGCGAGATGATCTCTACCGAGATCATGCCGAGCTACGGCGGCGTCGAGACTCAGCAGCAGATGATGATGGCGCTCGGGCCTGTCGACCCACTGTGGCGCGAGCTCGAGAGTGTCGCTCTGCGCTCGTACGAGGCTGGGCTCAACGCCCTGATACCCGGAGCCACCTTCGTGGACGTGTGTGAAGCGATGTCGGTGCCCTTGAAGGAGGCGAATTGCTGGCACCTGTCTCCACTCATCCACAGCGTGAGCCCGGCATACCTCCTGGGCACGTTGCACGGCGACGCAGAGAGGTACTTTGCCGACCGGTACCCGTGGTTCCACACCCTTCCCCCACAGACCGATGCGGTGTTGACGGAAGGCATGCTGTTCGCGTTCGAGCCGAACGCGTGCCGAGGGCGTACGCGTGTGAACATCGGTGGCACCGTGGCGGTCGGGACCTCCGGTCCGATCGAGCTGAACACGCTGCCGTGCCGGATGCACGTGATCGAATGAACGCAGTGCCTACGGTGTGGATCTCACGGATGATCGGAGGCAGAGGACGATGACTGGTGACGCGTCCGAGGCGAAGTCGGTCGAGCTCGGTGACGGTGACCTCGGCCCCGACGCGACGGTCGACCGGGATGTCAGGGTGTCGATGCACGACGGGCTGCAGATCGCCTGCGACGTCTACCGGCCGGCGGCGCCGGGGCGGTATCCGGTGCTCTACGCCGTCTCGCCGTACATCAAGGACTCGGTGGATCTGCCGACGATGGGCGTCTACCGGTACCGAGAGACGGGGAACATCGCGAAGTGGGTGTCCAAGGGATACGTGTACGTCCTCGCCGACGCGCGGGGCTCCGGCAAGTCCGAGGGCATCTTCGAGCGCTTTTCAGCCGATGAGCTGCGCGACCTCTACGACATGATCGAGTGGTGCGGGGTGCAGCCCTGGTCCAACGGCAAGGTGGGGATGATCGGCGAGTCCTACTTGGGAATAGTCCAGTGGTTCGCCGCGGCGCAGAAACCGCCGCACCTCGCCTGCATCGCACCCTATGACGCGGCGACCGACGTGTACCGGCATTCGGTGTTCAAAGGCGGCGTGTACTACACCGGCTTCCAGAACCACTGGTACTCGAACAGCGTGCGCAACCGGCACCTCATGGACTACAAGGACCGCCCGAACCGGGACGACTACATGTCCTTCGACTACCTGCGCGAGCAGGCTCTGCACCCGACCTTCGACGAGTTCTGGCGAGGACGCCGCGCCGAGCTGTCCGAGATCGAGGTGCCGGTGTTCTCGATCGGCAACTGGATGGGCACGATGGTCCACCTGCTCGGGAACATCCAGGGTTTCTGCGAGGTGAAGGGCCCGAAGAAGCTCCTCGTGAACGCAGGCGACGCCCAGATGCTCTTCTTGGACCCCTACGTTGAAGAGCAGCTGACCCGTTGGTACGACTACTGGCTGAAGGGCGTCGACAACGGGGTGATGGACGAGCCGCCGATCCGGATCTTCGTCCGCAACGGCAAGGGCTACCGCGACGAACACGAGTGGCCGCTCGCGCGCACCGAGTTCCGCAGGCTCTACCTCCACGGCGGCCCGTCCGGTGCGGCCGAGTCGCTCAACGACGGGCGGCTCAGCTGGGACGAGCCGCCCGTCGACGCCGAGCCGACGAGCTATACCTACCCCGATCCCGGATGGACGTTTCCCGGCACCGGCACTTCGGTTCGAGGTAAGTCCGGAATGCTCCACACCACTCGCAAGATCCTCACCTTCACGAGCGATCCCTTCGAGGAGGATACCGAGGTGACGGGTCCGGTTGTCTTGAACCTGTGGGCGTCGTCGTCCGCAGAGGACACGCAGTTCATCGTGAAGGTGATGGACGTTCCGCCCATGACCCCCGAGCTTCGGCAGGCGATCGAGACCCTCGACGTCGCCGTCCCGGCGAGGCAGGTGACCGAGGGGTGGCTGCGCGCGTCCCATCGCGCCCTGGACTCCGGCCGGTCGACCCCGACCAGCCCGTACCACACCCACGTCGATCCACAGCCGCTCGTGCCGGGAACGGTCTACGAGTTCAACATCGAGATCTGGCCCACCTGCTGGGTGTTCCAGAAAGGCCACCGGGTCCGCCTCGACCTCGCAGCCTTGGACCAGGCCGGCCAGTACTACCTCGGCCACCTCCGGGCGACCGACACCTTCTACCACGACGCAGCACGTCCGAGCCACCTGCTTCTCCCGGTCGTCGGCTGAGCCTGGAGGCGCTGTCATCGGGAGCCGGGAAGGGGGACGTCTCGACGCGGGTCTCCGGGGGAGCAGGCCGGTCTATGTCACAGCGCGTCACCAGTACTGGGCGCCGCCGTTGACGACGAGCATCTGCCCCGTGACGAAGCCACTGCCGGGGGACGCAAGGAACGAGACTGCCTCTTCCACGTCCTCCGGGAGCCCGTCACGCGCGATCGCGCGAGCCGATCGCTGGATGGCAAAAGCCCTTTCGGGGGTGTTGCGCCGCGACCCCGGCGTGTCGAGCAGCCCGGGCGCCACCGAGTTGACCGTGATGTTCCACTGTCCGCACTCGGTTGCAAGCACCCGCGTCATCGCGAAGACGGCACCCTTCGAGGCGACGTACGGCAGCAACCCAGGCGTGCCGGCAAGGATCGTGCCCGATGCGATGTTCACGATCCGCCCGTAGCCCCGCTCGCGCATGTGCTCAATCGCTTTCTGGGAGGGGAGGAGGACGAGGCGGGCGTTCACCGACAGCACGCGGTCGAGCTCGGCCGCGTCGACGTCCAGGACCGACCGGTGGGCGACTGTCGCGAACGCAGCAGCGTTGTTCACGAGCACGTCGAGGCGTCCGAATCGCTCGACCGTGCGCGAGACGAGCGAGGCCGCTCCTTCCTCCGTGCTCACGTCGCCGGGAGCTGCAAGCGCCTCGGAACCGATCGACTCCAGCGTCTCGTGACATGCTAAGGCGTCGATGTCGTTGACGGCCACCGCCGCGCCGTCTCGGGCGAGCCGACTGGCCAGGCATCGCCCCAGACCGCCACCCGCTCCGGTCACGACTGCCACCATCCCGTCGAGCCGTCCGCTCACCGCTGCACCTCACTCCTCTGCTTGCCGCGACCGGTTCGAGCATGAACCTCAATCCGTCCGCGTTGACACCCCTCCCGGCAGTAGGTAGTATCACAGCTCGCTAACGGGGCGGCGATCCACGCCGCACGCTAGGGGGTCCACATGCCTATCGGGTATCGCGCGCTCCAACGAGCTCTGCAGCACCGAGCCAGTACGTGCCGGGCACTTCGAGGTGGGCTGTCCGTAGCTGTGGTGGGTGCCATGACGGCACTGGCCTGCGGGCTCGTGACCACGACTGCCGGCGCCAGCCAATCGACGCTGAAGATCGCCGCCATTGCACCGCTCACGGGCCCGACAGCGACACTCGGCAAGTTCATGGAAGGTCCGTGCGCCGGAGCCGTGGGAGTCGTGAACAAGGCCGGTGGGGTGCTGGGCCACAAGCTCGTCTGTTACCCGGTCAACGACCTGGGCGACCCTGCTGACGCAGTCGCCAACGTGAGCAAGGCTCTTGCAACCAACAGCAACATCGTGGGCGCGATCGGCCTGACCAGCGCCACCGCCACTACCGAGGTGCCCATTCTGAATTCTGCCAAGGTCACGATGGTCTCCCAGAACGGCCTGTCAGAGTTCACAAAGCGTCCCTACGAGTACTTCTGGCGCATGACCCCGCCGGACTTCGACGGCGGGACGGCCCTCGGCATCGCCGCGGTGCGAGCGAAGTTCAAGAAGGTAGCAGTGATCATCCAGACATCGACAGCGAACACCGGTACAAGGCCGGGAATCGTCGCCGCCTTGAAGAAGAACCACGTGAAGATCACGTCGAACCTGCTGATCCCCGGAGACGCGAGCTCGTACGAGTCCGCTGTCAACAGGATCCGCGCTCAGAAGCCCGACGGCCTGATCATCTCGGCAGACGTGCAGACGACTTCAACCCTGTTGTCCGAGTACAAGAGCTTGAACAGCGGGAAGGTACCTCCGGTGATCTTGCCGACCGGAATCCTTGGTCCGAGCTTGTTCAATGGCGTCAAGAAGCTCCTGGGAACCGCATATCTCACTCACGACCTGCAGCTCGTTGGCACGTACGTAAATCAGCAAAGCGGCGCATTCAAGCTCTACGCGACAGCAGTCAAGCACACCACGATCGGCGCCAGCGAGGCATCGGCGATCTTGGCGACGCAGGCGATCGGTACTATCTATGACGGGATCATCGTAATGTCGCTCGCGATGGACGCGGCACACAGCACCGTCCCATCCGTCTACAACAAGTACATGACGAAAGTGACTGGTTCCCACAAGGGCGCGGTGGTCGTCCACACCTACGCAGCCGGCGTCAAGGCACTGAAGGCGGGACACCACATCTCGTATGTAGGGGTGACCGGTCCAGTGTCGTTCGACAAGCTGCACAACTCGACTGGGGAGTTCGCGACCTTCACGTACAGCGCGAAGGGAACAGTGAAGACCGGCAAGATCATCGGCGAGAAGACAATCCAGAGCGTGACGAAGTAGAAGTAGAGGGACGGCCACCCAGTGACCGCACGCGCGAGCACAAGGATGAGCGCGACATGAGCGTATTCGTCTCCGCCGTCGGGTTCGGCATCGCGTCCGGTGCAGTCATCGCTCTGGCGAGTCTCGGGTTCACGCTGCAGTTCGGCCTCACCAATACGCTGAACATCGGCTACGGCAGTTTCATCACGCTCGCGGCGTTCATCGGGTACGGGTTCGTCCAGTTGGGTGTGAACCCGTGGGTGACCATGCTGATCGTCGCCCTCATCATGGCCGTCGGTTCGGCCGCCTACTACAGCGGGTTCATCCGGAGCCTCGTGCGCAGATCCGTCGGCTTCGGATCCCTTGTGATCGCTACGGCCGCCGCGCTGATCTTCATCGAGTACACGATCGTGCTTGTCGCTGGGCCGACAACCAAGAGCTACGGGCTCACGTCGGGCACGACGTACCACCTATGGGACATCGTCTGGTCCAGCCAGCAGCTTGCGATCATCTTGCTTGCGGCCGCACTCGTAGGAGCGTTCCAGATGACGCTCAGGATGACTCGGCTCGGCAGGGCACTGCGCGCGACCGCCGTCAACAGGACGCTCGCGCGTGCGTGCGGGATCCGGGTGGAGAGGGTGAGCATCGCCGCGTGGATGATCTCAGGGCTCCTGTCCGGCGTCGCAGGCGTCGCCTTGGCGATGAGCACCCAGGCGTTCACCTACACTCTTGGTCTCACATTCCTCATCGTCCTCATCGCCGCGGCAGTCGTCGGGGGGATCGGAGAACCGCTGGGAGCTGTCGCCGGGGGTCTCATCATCGGCCTCGTGACGCAGATCTCGGCTGCGTACTGGAACCCGGCGTACAGCGACGTTGCGGCGTTCGCGCTCCTCATCGCCGCGCTGCTCCTGCGCCCGACGGGACTCTTCGGCGGGCAGGCCCGGCGCAGCAACGTCGCGGCCGTCGCCTAAGGAGAGCGAGCCATTTCCGGAGTCCAGTTCTACATCGTCGTCCTTCTCGTCTACTTCGGCACGGACCTCCTCGCGGCTTGGGGCTTGAACCTCGAGTACGGCGTCGCCGGTGTGCTGAACTTCGGCTTCATCGCGGTCGTGGCGGTCGGTGCCTACACCTACGGGGTGCTCACGCTTCCGAACCCTGCGGCGAACGGGAACTTCGAGAAGTACGTCTTCGGTCTGCACCTCAACCCCGTGCTCGCAATCCTCGCCGCGATCGCCGTCGGCTGCGTGTTCGGCGGGGTCGTCGGGCTCATCGGGCGGCACCGCCTTCGGCCCGACTACCAGGCCATCATGCTGCTGGTCGTCGCAGCCGTCGCCCTCGCGGTATCCGAAGCGGACGTTGGGCTCGTGAACGGGAATCCGGGGCTGTCCCTCGTTGCGAACCCACTCGGGACAACGGGCCCTTCGGGGAGCAACGGGTGGCTCTACGTTGCGATCGTCCTCGGGATCTGCGCGGTGAGCTACTTCGTGCTGCGAAGGTTCTCAGACGGCCCATTCGGACGGTCACTGCGTGCTGTGCGGGACGATCCTGACGCCGCGCTGGCCATCGGCAAGGACGTCGTAGGGCTGCGGCTCGTCGTCCAGGTCGTTGGGGGCGGTTTCGGCGCGCTGTCCGGCGCCTTGCTCGTCGGTTTCATCGGCGCGTGGTCACCGTCGGCCTGGCAGTTCGCAGAGACGATCTCGTTGCTCACGGCTGTCGTGGTCGGGGGAGTCGCCAGCAATTACGGGGTCGCTGCAGGCGTAATGCTCGTGCCTGTCATGCTCCAGCAACTGTCTCAGTACGTTCCGGGGCTGAACACACGCCCGCAGCTCGCAGCAGACATCGGCTGGATGGTGACGTCGGGATGCATGATCCTGTTCATCTGGTTCCGGCCGGCGGGGTTGATCCCGGACCGTCGGCCGCGTTATGCCCCCCAGCGTCGACGGTGGCGCTGGAGCTACGCCCCGCAGCCGTCCCTCGCACCGGTTGGCCCGGAGACGCCGGTTGCAGATGGGCCCGCACCCGCGGTGTCGGATCCGGGAACCTGGCTCTCCAAGTCCTGGGCGATGCCCAGCCGAGTGCCGGTTGCCGCGCCACCCACCGCAACCGCTGACCCCCTGCTCGAGGTCTCGGGAATGGTGGTGACCTTCGGCGGCGTGCGCGCTGTCGACGACGTCGCGCTGGAGGCCAAGGCGGGGGAGGTCACCGGCCTCATCGGCCCGAACGGGGCGGGCAAGTCGACGCTGGTGAGCGCCATCACGGGTTTCGTGACCCCACAGGCGGGTCGTGTCGTGTTCGATGGCCGCGACATCTCGAGGGACTCGCCCCATCGGCGTGCGCGCGTCGGTCTGGTCCGCACGTTCCAGCTCGCGCGCCAGTTCCCCAGGCTCACCCTCATCGAGAACCTTCTGGTGGGTCGTCAGGGACATCCTGCGGAGACGGCGCTGGGCCTCACGGCTGGGCTGCGGTATTGGAGACGGGCGGAGGAGGAGAACGTCGAGAGAGCCTACGAACTCCTCCGTGCATTCAACTTGCATGCGAAGGCCAATCATCCCGCTTCGAACCTGAGCGGAGGAGAGCGCCGGATGCTTGAGCTCATGCGCGCGCTCATGACCCAACCGAAGATGCTCGTCCTCGACGAGCCACTTGCCGGCCTCAGTCCGGCGTGGTCGGAGCGTTTCGAGGAGGCGATCGGCTGGTTGCGCTCGACCGGCATCGGTTTCTTGCTCATCGAGCACGAGCTCGGCATCATCGAGCGGCTCTGCGAGACCGTGGTGGTGATGGCCAGAGGGCAGGTGCTCTCGATCGGGACCATGAAGGATCTGCGAACGAGGCCGGAGGTGCAGTCCGCATATGTCATGGGCTGACGGCCTGGATGCAGGGCGCGAGCTGCGGTGTGAGGACGTCGTCGCGGGGTACGGCGACGCACCGGTGGTGAAGGGGATTACTGCTCGCGTACAGGCCGGCAGAGTGCTCGCGGTCGTCGGTCCGAATGGCGCTGGGAAGAGCACGTTGCTCAGGGCGTTCCTCGGGCTCGTCCGTGTCCGATCGGGCCGGATCCTGCTCGGAGGGCAAGACGTCACCAACAAGCCGCTCGAGGAGCTTGCCCGCAGGGGCGTAGGTTACGTGCCTCAGGGGGAAGACGTCTTCGACAGCCTCCGGGTGATCGAGAACCTCTACATGGGGGGCTTCACGATCCCGAAGGCGAGGCAGCAGGAGCGTGTCGAGGCGGTGATGGAGATCTTCCCTGCCTTGAGACGGCTGAGCCGCCGCTATGCAGGCTCGCTTAGCGGCGGCGAGCGCAAGATGGTGGCGATCTCGCGCGTCCTCATGCCGGACCCTTCGGTCCTGCTGCTCGACGAACCGACGGCAGGGCTCTCGGTCGAGCTCACGCAGATGGTCCTCGAGACCCAGGTGGGTTTGCTCGCAGAGCTCGGTAAGGCGGTCCTGCTCGTCGAGCAGAAGGCCGAAGCCGCGCTCAAGGTGGCTCACGACGCTTCGGTGCTCGTCGACGGCACGATCGTCTTGTCGGGGAACGGCCTCGACATCTTGCACAACGAGCAGGTCGGTGAGATCTTCCTCGGGAAGAAGGTGGGATTGGCATGACGGACGTGATCGCTGACGGCCCACCCACGCGCGCCTGGGCCGTGTGTCGGACGTTGCGGTGATCCGCATCGAGGACCACGGGTCCTACGCCACGCTCGTACTGGACGACCCGGCGCGCCGCAACGCGCTCTCCGTCGAGTCCTCTGCGGAGCTGGTCGGTGCCCTCGACGCCTTGGAGTCGTCAGGCAACGTCCGCGCGCTGGTGGTGACCGGCGCTCCCCCTGCCTTCTGCGCGGGAGCCGACCTCGCGCAGCTCGAAGCATCGGACGAGGCGGGGCTGCGCGCGATCTATGCAGGCTTTCAGCGGATCGTGCACAGCTCGATGTTGACCATCGCGGCGGTGAACGGCGCGGCCGTCGGTGCGGGGATCAACCTGGCATTGGCTTGCGACCTCCGGCTCGCTGCTCCCGAAGCAAGGTTCGACACCCGCTTCCTCGCGCTCGGGATCCATCCCGGCGGCGGGCACACGTGGCTGCTTCGCCATGCCCTGCCCTACTCGGCCGCCGCGGCGCTTCTGCTGGCGGGCGAGGTGCGGACTGGCGAGGAGGCGGAGCGGATCGGGCTCGTCCACCGCTGCGTCACGAGCGACGAGCTGCTCGGAGCTGCCCATGAGCTGGCCGCGCGTGCCGGATCCGTGCCGATGGAGCTGCTGGCGAAGACCAAGTCCACCCTCGCGCGCTCCTACGAAGACTCCGCCCCGTACGAGACCGTGCTCGAAGACGAGCTTCGCCTCCAGCTCTGGTCCGTTGCGCAGCCGTACTTCAGAGAACGGGTTGCGGACCTCCGTCGGCGCATCTCTGCGAGGTGGTGATGCCCGTCGACTACCTGGAGCTCATGAGCAGGATCACCGAGCCGATGCCGCCGCTCCCCATGGTGCGGCTGGGCCCGCCGCCGTTCGTCCCGCTCGAGCGCCCCCTCTCCGAGTCGACGGTCATGATCGTCAACTCGGCTGGGATCCATCTCCGGGCGGATCCGCCGTTCGAGTTCGTCGACGACCTCACCTGTCGGCGGCTGGCGCAGACCCTCGCACCCACGACGCTCCGGCCGTGCCATCCGAGCCCGATCAGACGGCCGGGTCGGCAGGACGTGAACGTCGTCCACCCCTACCAGCGGTTGGCGGAGCTGGCGGAGGCGGGAGTGATCGGTGCCCCCGCGCCCTTCCACGCGAGCACCCTCGGGGCGATCAAGAAGGTCAGCCGCATCGTGACCGAGCTCGGGCCTGCCGTGTCGGCCGCAGCACGGGAGGCCGGCGCCGACCTGGTGATGGTGGTCCCGCTGTGTCCCGCGTGCCACCAGGCGATGGGCATCCTCGCTCGTGTGCTGGAGCGCGGCGGGATCACCACCGTCTCGGTGAGCGGGGCGCGCGACATCACCGAGCGGGTTCGGCCGCCTCGTGCGGCGTACCTCGACTTCCCACTTGGGTACTGCGTAGGGCGCCCCGGTGAGGCGGAGGAGCAGCGGACCGTCGTCGCGGAGGTGCTCGCCCTCGCCGAGCGGCCCCTCGAGCCGGGCGCGATCGTCGACCTGCCGTTCCGCTGGCCGGAGGAGGGTTGGCAGGCCGAGATCGTCGAGCACTACTGGCACGAGCGCGAGACGGTCCGGAGCCAGCGGGCCAAGGAATTCGAGCCGGCCTCGGTCGCCGGCGACGGGCGGCACGTCGCGCTGGAGGAAGTCAGGGCCGTCGAGGAGATGGCTGCGCAGGGTCTCCTCTGAAAGATGGCGCGCGAGACTCTGGGAGTGCGCTATTTGACACCGGAGACGGTCCTCCGTAGCGTGGTACTCGTGCCTGGTTACCAGAGTAGTGATGCTTCGCGCGCTGGGACGGGGATGCACGCGCCGACCGACGCTCCCGGGCGCGCGGCTGAGCGGTGAGCGGCTCGCGGTCGGTCGTTCTCGTCACGGGCGCGTCCCGCGGCATCGGGCGCAGCGCGGCGCTCGCGTTCGCCCGTGCCGGGTTCGACGTGGTGGTCAACTACTCGACGAGTGCTGCGCAGGCTGCCGAGGTGGTCTCCGAGGTCGAGAAGCACGGCGCGTCGGCCCTCGCGGTCGGCGCCGACGTCGCCGACGATGCGGCCGTGCGCCGGATGGTGGCGCGCGTCGAAGACGCCTTCGGGCGCCTCGACGTGCTCATTGGGAATGCAGGCACCACGATCGATACGGTGCCCACCGACCTCGAGGGAGTCAGCGTCGAGGCCTGGGACCGTGTGTTCGCGGTGAACGTGCGCGGCCTGTTTCTCACGGTCCGCGCATGCGTTCCACTTCTTCGACGGTCGCCGATCGCGTCGATCGTCACGACGTGCAGCGTCGCAGGCATCCGGCCTGGGCCGCAGCCGCTGCCCTATGCGGCGTCGAAGGGTGCTGTGGCCAATCTGACCAAGACGCTGGCCGGTGCCCTCGGACCCGACATCCGCGTGAACGGGGTGGCGCCGGGATGGATGGTCGGCGAGTGGATGGAGCACCAGCTCGGCGAGAACTACGACAGACTGATGGAGCGCCGTGCCAGGATGACGCCGCTCAAGCGGGTGGCTACCCCGGACGACGTCGCCGAGTCCATGCTGGCGCTTGCGGTCGGGCACCCGTTCGTGACGGGTGACATCGTCGTCGTCGACGGCGGGTTCACCGCGGTCACGTAGTGCTGCTGAGATTCCGGCCGTAGACGGCACGCGTGCGTCGCCGGTCCGAGAGGAGGTAGGAAATGCTGGACGGGGTGGTTCCCTTTCCCCCCGAGCTCGCTCAGCGCTATCGATCGAAGGGGTACTGGAAGGACCGTCCCCTGATCAGCGTCTTCGACGAGATCTTCGAGCAGTACGCGGACCGGACGGCGCTGATCGACGACACCACGAGCGTCACCTACCGCGAGCTCGGTCAACGTTCCCGCCACCTCGCACGCCACCTGCTCGATCTCGGGTTTCAACCCTTGGACCGCGTCGTGGTCCAGCTCGTCAACTCGGTCATGTTCGCGTACCTCTACTTCGCGCTCCAGAGGATCGGGGCGATCCCCATCCTGGCGCTGCCGGTGCACCGGCGCCGCGAGGTGGAGCAGTTCGTGAGCCTCGCCGACGCGCGTGCGTGCGCGGTGCCCGCGTTGGCGAGGGACTTCGACTACATGAAGATGGTGCAAGGGATCATGGAACGCCACCCAGTGCTCGAGCGTTGCCTCGTGCAGGGGCTGGACCCATCGCAGTCGTCCGAGGAATTCGTGTCGCTCGAAGCGCTCATGGAGAGAGAGCCGTCGACCCCTGAGTCGGCGCTGGAAGAGATCGAGATCGATCCAAACGATCCTGCCGTGTTCCTCCTGTCCGGGGGGACGACGGGTATCCCGAAGCTGATCCCCAGGACTCACAACGACTACGTCTACAACTCCGAGCTGGCCGCGTCGGTGTGCGACATCAGGGACGGCGACGTCTTGTTGCTGGTGCTTCCCATCGAGCACAATCTCCCCCTCGCCTGCCCCGGAATGCAGGGGTTCTTGATGAAGGGGGCGACTGCCGTCCTCTCGACCTCCACGCGTGCTGAAGACGTGTTCCGCAACGTGGAGCGGCATCGCGTCACGCACATCCACGTGGTCCCGGCGCTGCTGATCCGCTGGATCGACCATCCGTCAGCGACGGAGTACGACCTGAGCTCGCTCCACATCATCCAAAGCGGTGGTCAGCGACTGCAGCCCGAGGTGCGCCAGCGGGCGCAGCGGCTCGTTCCCCGCTGCTTCATCCAGGAGAATTTCGGGATGGCCGAGGGGCTGATCATGTTCGTCCGCATCGACGACCCCGACGAGGTGCGGAGGCACACGTGCGGTCGGCCGGTATGCCCCGACGACGAGGTGTTCCTCGTCGACGAGGAGGGCGTGCCGGTGCCGCAAGGGCAAGTGGGGGAGCTCATCGTCCGCGGTCCGTACACGCTGCACGGCTACTTCAGGTCGCCAGAGTACAACGCCCGCGCCTTCACCGCCGACGGCTTCTACCGCTCCGGTGACCTGCTGCGCATGGACCACACCGGCAACTACATCGTGGAAGGTCGGCGGAAGGACCTGATCAACCGGGGCGGAGAGAAGATCAGCGCGGAGGAAGTGGAGAACCTCATCCTTTCGCATCCGAGCGTACTGGACGTCGCTTGTGTGCCGTACCCCGACGAGGTGCTGGGCGAGCGCATGTGCGCATGCGTCGTCCTGAAGCCCGGCGCGACGCTCACGCTCGACGAGCTGGTGGAGTTTCTCGCGTCGATGGAGATCGCCAAGTTCAAGCTGCCCGAGCGCCTCGAGATCTTCGAGGACCTCCCACTGTCCGGGTTCGGGAAGGTCTCCAAGAAGCAGCTCGTCTCGATGCTGGCAACTTCCCGGCCCCAGGGCTCAGGCTGAGCGGCGACGTCGCTTTGTCGGCGCGGGCGAGGACCCGTTCTTCGCCAGGTCCTCGCGCATGGGGATCACGAGCTCTTCCAGCCCGGGACCGTAGCGTTCGGCGAGCTCGTCACCGAACTCCTTGGCGATCTGCTGGACGTAGATGTCGTGACGGACGTAGCCCTTGATCGCCGCAGCGAGCAGCGCGTCGTCCGCGGTCATCGCATCCCACGCTCCTCCGTCCGGCGCGAGCGCCCACAGCGTCTGGGTGCTGTCCGTGACGATCGCGAGGTGGCGTGCCTGGTGGTGCCGGTAGACGACGCCGTCCGTGCTCTGATGGCGGACGCAGCGTCCGTGAGCGAGCGTGATCGGCTCCTTCCCGAAGAGGAGCACGTCCGCCCGCACCTCGCGGCTGTCGGCTCGCCGGATGGCCTCGGAGATCGCGTCCGAGTCTTCGCAGTTGAGCGAGACGTAGGCGTGCCGCGTCGCGCTGTCGAGCATCTCGATGCCGCGCGCTTCGATCGCGCGCCAGTCGCTCATCGCCTCGATGACGCGGAGCTGCGTGTCGGGCTCCTCCGTAGTGCGCATGAGCGCGAGCTCAGCGTCGGCCAGCCGGCGGCGGAAGCTCGCGTCCAGCTGGGAGATGAGCTGCGCGGGTGGCAACGCGACGAAGCGGGCCGGCTCGCCTCCGATCATCACCGCGACTCCCTTGCGCGCGAGTCGGCGCAACGTCTCGTAGACCTTCGGCTGGGGAATGCCCGTCATGTTCGACAGCGCGTAGCCCGTCATCGGCTCCGAGCCGAGAAGCCCGATGTACGCGCGGGCTTCGTACTGTGAGAACCCCAGCTCGACCAACCGTTCGACGGTACTTGAACCCTTCTGCATGCGCGCTCCTCGAGTCTCTGGGCAGGCCAGCGGTCAAAGTGTACCGAATGCTCGACGAAGAGGATCGGATCGCACGGCACCACGAAGGGCGTCTCAGGTGGCTCGAGGGAAGGGGTGGCACGCTCGACAGCTCACAAGCCGAGGATCCGCTCTGCGTTCTCGTGGAAGACCTTGTGCATCACCGCTTCGTCGAAGCCCAGTTGGTCCCACTCTCCGAGCACCCGCTCGTAGGTCATGCTGGGATGGTCACTTCCGAACATGATCTTGTCCTGGAGCCTGCCGCGGATGTCGGTGCGAAGGCTCGGAGGGAAGTACTTGGGGGCCCAGCCGGACAGTTCCCAGTAGACGTTTCCCTTGTGGAGCGCGACGGCGGTCATCTCGTCGACCCACGGCCAGCCGGGATGTGCTGCGATGATCGTGAGCGAAGGGAACCTCGCCGCGAGCGCGTCGAGCGCGGCCGGATGCGCATGGCGCAGGATGGCTCCCATGCCCCCCGGCATCCCGGCGCCCATTCCGGTGGTGCCGACGTCGACGAGCACGGGTACCTGCAGCCCGGCGATCGCCTCGAAGAGCTCGTTGAGCCGTGGATCGTCGACCGAGTAGTGGCCCATGATGGGGTGGAAGTGGAAGCCGAGGACCCCGTGCTCCTTCACCGCGGTCTCGGCCTCGACGATCGCTTCCTCTCCGTCGAGCGGGTCGACGACGCCCCACGCCTGCAGGAAGACGTCGGGGTGGCGGTCCCGCAGCCCCGCGACGTAGGCGTTCGAGCAGGGAGGAGCTCCGGTGGTCGACTCGATGTCGAACGCGACCAGGACCGCCTCGACGCCAGCCTTCCTGATTTCCGCGACGACCGCCTCTTCCGGACGCGGCACCCATGGCTTCGACCAGTACTTCTCGAGTGCAGCCACGTACGGCCCCTGCGACCTGATCCACACGTCGGTTCCCGGGTAGCAGTGGAGATCGATACGCCTCATGACCGAGGTCCTTTCCAACCCACTTCGGTCAGTAGCCTAGCCCAGCCTCCCGCGAGTCACAATCGCATGACGCAGCCGAGGCTTCGGCAGGCGGAGTGCAACGTGTGAGGATCGTCCGACACCTCGGCCACGCATGACCGTCGGTCTCGAGCTCCGAGCTGGAGCCACATGACGGACGTCCTCGGGTGGTGGCCCGTCGGAGGCGGGATGCCCAGCCGTCAGAGACGGGTCACATACCTACCGCGGTGGGTTGGTGGGGACGTCAGTCCGCCTCGGCGTCCACGGCGACCGCGACGCCGCTCGACGAGCCTGCCTCTTCACCGACCCACGCAGCCACACCTCGGACTCCTGGGCCGTGGGAGCCGTGAACGTCCAGCTCACGGCTGTTGGCTCACCTCATGGCACCCGGCAGGCCGGCAGGGTCGCATGGTCGGCGAAGGGGTGTACCCTCCCCAGGGGGGGTGGAGGGGAGGGGCGGCAGACGAGGTGGATGGAAGGCGAGAGAGGCCTGACGGAGAGGGGAGCCCGATGATCGACCGGTACAAGCGTGACGTGCTGCTGAGACTGAAGACGGCGCGAGGGCACCTGGACGCGGTGATCGCCATGGTGGAGCGTGAGGAGTACTGCCCCGAGGTCATGAAGCAGGTCGGAGCGGTGCAGGCGTCGCTGGAGAAGGCGAACCGCGTGCTCCTGGCGAACCACCTCGAGACCTGCGTGTCGGACGCCATCCGCCAGGGCAGCGGACAGGACAAGATCGCGGATCTCCTCGAGGCACTGCCGTACAGCTCCGCGCTCACCGACTTCCGGCACCAGGCCGAGCTCCCGGCGTCGGCGTCCTCTCGGCGCCCGAAGAAGCCGACGTGAGCCAGATCCTGGCGGTCACCGCGGGCTCCGCGCTCGGCGACGTCGGTCGCGGCCTGGAAGAGGCGTGCTTCATGTTCTGGGAGACCGCCTGGGCCCTCGTGCTCGGCTTCGGTCTGTCGGGTGCGGTGCAGGCCTTCGTGTCGCGTCGGGGGATGCAGGCCAAGCTCGGAGACCACCGCCCGGCGTCGATCGCCCGAGCATCGGGCTACGGGATGGTGTCGTCGTCGTGCTCGTACGCGGCGAGCGCGATGGCCAAGTCCCTCTTCGTGAAGGGGGCGGACTTCGTCGCTGCCATGGTGTTCATGTTCGCCTCGACGAACCTGGTCATCGAGCTCGGCATCGTGCTCGTGGTGCTGATCGGGTGGCAGTTCGCGGCCGCCGAGTTCGTCGGCGGGGCGATCATGATCGTGCTCCTCACCCTGCTCGGGGGAGTGGTTCTCACCGGGCGGCGCGTCGAGGGGGCCAGGTCGCGCTTGTCCGCCACCAGCAGCGACGGCGGCGCCGTGACCGCTTCCCTCCAGCTCCAGCCGTGGCCGCAGCGCCTGCGCTCGAAGTCCGGTTGGGCCGACGCGGCCAGCTACGCGATGGCCGATCTCACCATGCTGCGCCGGGAGATGGTCGTCGGTTACGTGATCGCGGGCTTCCTTGCTGCTCTCGTCCCGACCGGAGTGTGGAACGCCGTGTTCGTCCACGGGCACGGTGCGTGGACCCAGCTGGAGAATGCGGTGGTCGGGCCGTTCATCGCGCTCGTCAGCTTCGTCTGCTCGATCGGCAACGTGCCCTTGGCCGCTGCGCTCTGGCACGGAGGGATCAGTTTCGGCGGGGTGGTGAGCTTCGTCTTCGCCGACCTCATCGCCATGCCCCTGCTCCTGATCTACCGCAAGTTCTACGGCGGGCACCTCGCCCTGCGCCTCCTCGTGGTCTTCTGGATGGTCATGGCCGCGGCGGGCCTCGCCACCGAGGCGCTGTTCTCCGCACTGGGCATCGTCCCGACCCTCCGGCCGCTGCGCGTCGTCCCCGAGCACGTCTCGATCGACGACACCACCGTGCTGAACATCGTGTTCCTGGCCGTCTTCGTGCTCCTCTACTGGGCGTACCGCAACCGTGAGCGCCTGGGCGGCGGAGCCGGCTACGCCATCGACCCCGTGTGCGGCATGCAGGTCGAGCGAGCCAATGCACCCGCGACGGCCAACTACGAGGCCCGAACGTTCTTCTTCTGCTCGGACCGCTGCGCCCAGCGCTTCGCCACCGCGCCCGCCGTCTTCGCGGCCGTGAAGCTCGAGCCCGAGAGGTGTGCGCCACCGCGCCCCTCGCCGTGACGGCCCGAGGTGTACGGTCCAGGTGGTGACGCTCCTCGGATGCGGGACCGGATGCGGGACCGGATGCGGGACCGGATGCGGGACCAGACGTGCAGGAGCCCGGAGGCACCGTGCCCACGCGGGCCAGCCGTCGGGTGAGGCGGACCGACGCGCTGCGCCCGCCCGCGTGGGCGAGCCCGTTCCGTGAACGTCGAGCGCGTCGACCTGATCGTGGTCGGGACGGGAGCAGCCGCCCAGAGCGTCGCCTACCCGTGCCGAGAGGCGGGATGGCGTGTCACGGTCGTGGACTCGCGCCCGTTCGGCGGCACGTGCGCGCAGCGAGGGTGTGACCCGAAGAAGGTGCTCGTGGGGGTGTCCGAGCTCGTCGACTGGGCTCGGCGCATGCAGGGAAGGGGGCTCTCCGGCCCCGCCCCGACGCTCGAGTGGCCCGAGATGATCTCCTTCAAGCGGACCTTCGTCGAAGACGTGCCCAGCTCCACGGATGCGGGGTTCTCCGACGCCGGGATCGTGGCGGTCCACGGGCGTGCCCACTTCACCGGCCCGACCAGCCTGAGGGTGGCAGACGACGTCCACACGGCTCGCCACGTGGTCGTCGCGGCGGGTGCCAGGCATGCCCCGCTCGGCATCGAAGGAGAACAGCAGCTGGTGACGAGCACCGGCTTCTTGGAGCTGCGCGAGCTTCCTTCCCGGGTGGTCTTCGTCGGCGGCGGGTACATCGCCTTCGAGTTCGCGCACGTTGCGGCGCGCGCCGGTGCCCACGTGCGGGTCCTCCACCGCGGCGACCGTCCGCTCGAGGGCTTCGACGCCGACCTCGTCGCTCGCCTCGTGGCGGCGACGCGTGATCTCGGCGTGGACGTCCGGTTGCGCACCACGGTCGTGGGGGTCGAACGCCGCGGCGAGGAGCTCGTCGTCCACACCCGATCCGGAGAAGGCCGGCAGGAATCCCACGAGGAGGTGGTCTGCGACCTGGCGGTCCACGCGGCGGGGCGCGTGCCGGAGGTCGACGACTTGGACCTCGACGCAGGTGGCGTCGAGCGCGCACCCAACGGCGGCGTCGCGGTGAACGCCTACCTGCAGAGCACGAGCAACCCCGCGGTCTACGCGGCTGGGGACGCGGTGGCGAGCGGAGGACTCCCCCTCACGCCGGTTGCCGGGATGCAGGGCGCCATCGTGGCCGCCAACCTGCTCGAGGGCAACACGCGCACGCCCAACTACGACGGGATCCCGAGCGTCGTGTTCACGACGCCGCCATTGGCGCGCGTCGGTCTCGACGAGGACGGCGCCGCGGCTCGAGGCCTCCGCTTCACCGTGCACCAGGACGACACGTCGGGCTGGTACACCTCCCGGCGGGTCGCCCTCTCGAACACCGGGTACAAGACGCTGGTCGAAGACGGCACCGGTCGGATCCTCGGCGCCCATCTCTTCGGGCTCCACGCCGAAGAGGTCGTCAACGTCTTCGGCCTCGCGATCCGCAACAACCTGACCGCAGGCGACCTGAAGGACATGGTCTTCGCCTATCCGACGAGTGGTTCGGATGTCAGCTACATGCTGTGATCCTGTCAGCTACATGCGGTGATCCGTCCGTGGTCCGTTCCATGAGGTGACGTGGGGTGGTCCGCCGGCGACCGTCCTCGGGCCGTCGCCCGTCGGCTCGAGGGGGGTCGGCTCGACGACCCTTGGCTGGGTCAGGGGTAGACGTTCCCGATCCCCACGAGGTGCCAGCGCCTGCCGCGGCGAACGAGGCTCGCCGTGAGCGACCAGCCTGGCCGGGCGATGGCCGACGCGGCCTTGGGCACCTCGACGGGGCCGATGCCGCCTTCCAGCCAGAGGCGTCCGGGCTCGACCCGTTCGATCATGAGGTAGTCCTCGACGTAGTCGTCGTCGTCCACGGCGTCGAGGTCGATGGAGGATCCGCGCGTCTGTTCGTAGAGCAGGCGAGAGAGCCGCTCGGCGAGGGGGAGCTCCCGCCCGGCCTCCGCTGCCTGCTCGGATGCGGAGCGCGCCGAGGCGGCCTCGAGGTGGCCGTGCTCGGCCAGCCACTTGACCAGCTTCTTCGTGACCGTGCCCGCCGCGCGCAGGAGGTCCTCACCGGCGAGGACCTTGCGGATCATGAAGTACCCCAGGAACTCCCCGAGGTTGTCCACGATCTTGTCCGCACCGAAGAGGTGGACGAAGGCGTCCTCGTCGCGCTCGAAGGCGGCCTCCCAGCGACGGCGCTCTGCCTCGTCGAGCGACAGGTGGCCGTAGGCGTTCAGACAGTCGGCGAGGAGGAAGACGACCGTTTCGTACCGTGCCAGGGTCCGCGGTGCGAGACGCGCCCGTTGGTCCGCGAGGAAGTGGTCGAGGAGGGTGGCGATCGTGGTGGTCCCGTCGGCATCGGGCACCCCGCCCGCATCGGGGGGCTCGGTCCCGTCGGCGGTCCCGCCCTCCTGCTGCCGGGCACCGGCCGTGAGCGGGGTCAGCGAGTAGGTGGCCTGCTCACCGTCCAGGTCGAGCTCGCCCGTCGTCGCGCTCGCTGCCCCCACGACGATCGGGCCTCGTCGATCGTGCGCCGTCACGGCGGTGCAGGCGAGGCTCAGGTGGTGCAGGTCGCGACGGTCCGGGTCACGAGGTCCCGACCTCCCGATCGACATGAAGGCCGGGACGAGCTCGTCGTGTGCCGGCCATCCGTAGCGGAAGGCCTTCTGGACGAGCTCGGGCGGGAGCTCCGAGGCGGGGTCCAAGAAGAGCATCAGGGTGCCCGCCGGCGGACGGGACGGGCCGCGGGGACCTGGCCGGCGGACCCCGGCGGGGAGCTCGGAGCCGGGGTAGAGCGCGAGGCCGCGCTGGATCCCCTCGGCACCGAGCACCACCGCCACGTAGTCGGCCGCACCATTGGGAGCGGTCACCGTGACCCGGAGCGGCACCGCGTCGCTCCAGCGTTCCCATGGCGCCTGCTCCCGGTAGCCGCGCGCGGCCGTCATGGCAAGCGACCAGTCCCCCGGATCCGGCATGTCGTCGGGCTGCTCTCGGCCGGACAGGTGCCCGAGGAAGGAGTCGAAGACGTCCTCGGCGCCGAGCACCGGTTCGGACTCGGTCACCGGGGGGAGCGGGCGCACCGAGATCACCCGACCCAGTGCGTCTCGGACCTGGGTGCCGAGCCCATGGGCGCAGAGCACCCGGCCCGGGGTGCTGGCGGGCAGTGTGCCCGGCGGCCCGGTGGCCGCGGTGCCGAGCGCCTGGACGAGCGCGCCGCGTCCGTCCGACGCCACCCTGGCGCCGAGCGCCAGGCCCGTCTCGGCCTCCAGCACGAGGCTCGCCATCACGACCGGCTCGTTCGCCACCCGCACGCTCGCCGAGACGTCGCGCAGCATCACGATCCAGGTCTTCGCGTCTCCAGTCGGCACTCCCCAAGTATGGGCTGCCCTGCCCGTGACCGCCTAGTCTCCTCTCGCACAGCCCCGTCGCGCCCCGCGGTGGACCGCCGCCGGAGCGCCGCCTTCGGCGAAGGGAGGTCCCGTGAGCAGACTTGGCGATCTCGGAGAGCGGCGAGCAGCGCTGGACCGCCGTCACCGGCCGTGGCCGTCCCGGACGCTCGGGCGCATGCTCGAGGACGTGGCCCGAGCGCACCCGGACCGGGCGTTCGTGGTCGACCAGGACACGGCCCACACGTACCGCGAGGTGGCTGCGCGTGCCCGCCGCCTCGCTCGGGGCCTCGTCGCGGCCGGCGTCGGGCCAGGGGACCGGGTCGCGCTCGTGCTCCCCAACGGCGCCGACTTCGTGGCGGTGCGCTTCGCCGTCGCCCTGGCGGGGGCGGTCGCGGCACCCGTGAGCTTCCGCCTTCGGGCCGCCGAGCTCGGCGAGGTCCTGCGCCAGTGCCGGCCGGCGGCCATCGTCACCATGGAGTCGTTCCGCGACGTCGACGCGCTCGACGCGCTCGATCAGGTGCTGCCCGGCTGGGACGGGCCGGGCACCTCGGTGCTCCCGGGCCTGCGCGTGGTGGTGACGGCCCCCGCTCCCGGCGCCTCGCCGCGCCGGCCGCGCCTGCGCACCCTCGAGACGCTCGAGCTCGGGCCCGACACGGCGGTCGACGCCGAGCTGGCGGCCCGCGCCGCGGCCGTCTCCCCGGCGGACCTGGCGACCATCTTCTTCACCTCTGGCACGACCGGCCGGCCCAAAGGCGTCCTCTCGACGCACGAGATGGAGCTGCGAAGCGCCTACGGCTCGGCGTACACGAGGGGGTTCGAGGACGGGCGCCGGATCTTCTTCGCGCTGCCCCTGAACCACGTGTTCGCCTACATCGAAGGGCTGCTCGCCGCCATGTTCGTCGGAGGCACGGTGGTCGTCCATCAGGTCTTCGACCCAGTGGCGACGCTGCAGGCGGTGGAGCGGCACCAGGTCGGCGAGGCGCTGTTCGTGCCCACCATGAGCCTCGCCGTGGTGGACGCCGCGCGCCGAACGAAGGCCGACCTCTCCTCCCTCCACTCGGTCATGTCTGCGGCCCAGTCGGCCCCGGCCCGCCTGTGGAGCGACCTGTACGAGGTGCTCGGGATCGAGCAGTGCCTCACCGCCTACGGCATGAGCGAGACCTCGGCGGCGACCACCTTCACCCTCCCCGGGGGACCGATCGAGGACCTGGTGGGGACCGTCGGCAGTCCGAAGCTCGGAGGGGCGGCGGGAGCACCGGAGCTCGGCGGACGGCTCGCCGAGTACAAGACCGTGGACCCGTCGACCCCCGAGGACCTGCCTGCCGGCGAGGAAGGCGAGCTCGTCGCTCGCGGGCCGATCGTCACCTCGGGCTACTTCGACCAGCCGTCGGCCACGGCCGAGGCGCTGCTCCCGGGGGGGTGGCTGCGCTCGGGGGACCTCGGCTACATCCGCGCCGACGGCGCCCTCGTGCTCACCGGACGGAGCAAGGACCTGTACAAGTGCGGTGGGGAGCTGGTCGCCCCCGCCGAGGTGGAGGCGCTGATCACCTCGCTGCCCCAGGTGGCCCAGGCCTACGTGGTCGGTGTCCCCCACCCGCGCATGGGCGAGGTCGGCTGCGCCTGGGTGGTCCCCGCCGGTGAGGAGGGAGTCGACGCGGGGGCCGTCCTCGAGCACTGCCGTCGCGGGCTCGCCCGCTTCAAGGTCCCCGAGCACGTGCTCGTCACCTCCGCGGACGACCTGCCGCTCACGCCGTCGGGGAAGGTCCAGAAGTACCTGCTCGCGGAACGGGCGGTGAAGGAGCTGGACCTGCAGGTGTGACGCCTGCCGCGCGCAGCACCACGCGGCCGACAGCCTCGCGGCCGGCGAGCAGCCGGAGCCCGGCCACCGCGTCCTCGAAGGGGAGGACCGCGTGGATGGGAGGGTCGACGGCGCCGGCACGCCAGGCACGGACCAGCTCGGCGTGCACCGCACGCAGGTGCCCCGGGTCCTCGCGCCGGTAGCTCGCGAGGTGGAGGCCGAGGACCGAGTAGTTGCGCAAAAGGACGTGGTTGGCGGGCACCGCGCCGATGGCCCCGCCGGTGAACCCGACGACGACGATCCGCCCCTCGAAGGCCACCGCACGTCGCAGCTGGTCGAACACGCCGCCCCCGACGACGTCGAGCACCACGTCCGCGCCACGCCCTGCGGTCACGGCTCGGACCCGCTCGGCGAGCACCGCCTCGCCGGCTGCTCCGCCTGTGCCGGGCCTGCCACCGAGGTCGATGACCTCGTGGGCGCCCCACCTGCGGCACGCGGCGGCCTTGGCCGCACCGGTCACGACGGCGACCACGCGGGCGCCGGCGTGCACGCCGAGCTGGACGGCGGCGGCACCGACGCCGCCTGCGGCACCGCTGACCACGAGCGTCTCGCCGGCGCGCAGGTTGGCACGGCGGTGCAGGGCGGCGTGGGCGGTCTGGTAGGCGACGTGCAGCGTGGCGGCCACCTCTGCGGGCATCTCGTCGGGCACCGGGTACAGCTGGTCCGAGGGCACCGTGAGCGACTCGGCGAAGGCACCTCCTGGGAGCTCGGGCACCACCACCACCTGTTGGCCCGGCTCAACCGACGCTGTCCGGCCGGCGTCGACGACGGTGCCGGCCGCCTCGAAGCCGGGCACGAATGGCAGCCCGGGCCGCTCCTGGTAACGCCCGGCGCACAGGAGCAGGTCGGGGAAGTTCAGGCCGACCGCCCTGACGGCCACGCGGGCGTGGCCGGCGGCGGGAGGGAGCAGGGGAGCCTCGCCCAAGCGCAGCGCCTTCTCGGGAGTGCCGAGGCGTTCCACGCGCCACACGCGGGCTGAGGGTCGCGCCATGGTCGCAGGCTAGAGTCGCCCGCTCCCATCCGGTTCCGGGCACGCAGGTCCGCCCCGGTCCGGTCGGCCGTTCCCTACGCTGGCCGGGTGAGCTCGACCCGGGAGCAGCCCGCGCCGACGTCCCCGCACCTCCATGCCCCGGGTGCCGCAGCCGTCGGTGCCGGGTGGGCCGTTCCTGAGCGGGTGGTGTCCAACAGCGCCATCGCGGCGCGGCTCGGGGTGGACGAGGAGTGGCTGGTGCGGCGCACGGGCACGCGGGACCGCCACGTCGCCGCTCCGGGCGAGCGCCTCGAGGACCTTGCGGCGGCCGCGGCCCGCCGCGCGCTCGCGGCGGCCGACATGGAGGCGACCGAGGTCGACGCCGTCCTCGTCGGGACCACCACCGCGGACGAGATGAGCCCGCACACCGCACCGCTCGTCGCCGCCGACCTCGGTGCACGGGGCGCCGCGGCAGTCGATGTCAGCGCGGCGTGCGTCGGGTTCCTCTCGTGCGTCGCGCTGGGGACGTCGATGATCGAGAGCGGCCGGGCGAGGGCGGTGCTGGCGATCGGGGCCGACATGCTGAGCCGGTACCTCGACCCCGACGACCCGCAGTCGGCCATGCTCTTTGGGGACGGGGCCGGCGCGGTCGTCCTTGCGGCGACGAGCGGGGATGCTCGGGTCGGGCCGTGGGTGCTCTCCTCCGACGGCGGGGCCCGCGGCCTCATCCGCCTGGATCGCCGGGAGCTGTTGATCCGGATGGACGGTCCCGCCGTCTACCGCAGGGCCGTCCCGATCATAGCCGAGGCCGCCTCCGAGGTGCTCGCCCGGGCACACCTCGGCGTCGACGACATCGACCTCTTCGTGCTCCACCAAGCCAACAGCCGGATCATCCGTGCCGTGCGCGAGCGCCTCGGTGCCGACGAGGCGAGGGTCGTCGACGTCGTCGACCGGTTCGCCAACACGTCGTCGGCGTCGCTGCCGATCGCGCTCGGCGTCGCCGCAGAGGAGGGCAGGCTGCGAGCCGGAGACCGGGTCCTGCTCGGAGCCTTCGGGGCAGGTCTCGTGTGGGGTGCGGCCGTGCTCACCTGGGGAGCGGGGAGCTGACCCCGCCCTCGGCGCTCGAGCCCGGGTGCGGCCGCGCAAGGGGCTCAGGTGTCGGCGGTCTCGACCGGTTCGCCCGCGGGGGTGTTGGCCAGGATGGCGGCGTCCCAGCGTGTCTCGATGTGGGCGAAGTGCCAGACCGCCAAGGCGACGACCCACGTCGCCACGAACAGGCCGACCACGACGAAGCCGGCGGTGTTGATGTTGAACCCGGACATGGCCGACCAGAAGGCGCCGCTCAGGTTCGTCTCCTGGCCGATCAGCCCGAGGAGCTCGACGCTGCCGATGAGGACGGCGACGGCGACCGACAGGCCCGTGATGACGAGGTTGTAGTACACCTTGCGGATCGGGCGTGAGAACGCCCAGCCGTAGGCGAAGTTCATGAAGCACCCGTCCATGGTGTCGAACAGGCTCATGCCGGCCGCGAAGAGGATCGGCAAGCTGAGGATCGCCCAGAACGGGAGGCCGCTCGAGACGGCGGTCCCGGACAGGACGAGCAGGGCGACCTCGGTGGCGGTGTCGAACCCGAGGCCGAAGAGGACGCCGATCGGGTACATCTTCCACGGCGTGTCGACACGCCGGGCGAGCGGTCCGAAGAAGCGGTTCATGAGGCCGCGCTGCTGGAGCTGGCGCTCGAGCTCGCCCTCGTCGAAGCGGCCGCTCCGCATGTCGCGGAATGCCCGGACGATCGACAGGAGGATCACGACGTTCAGGGCGGCGATGAGGTAGAGGAAGGTTCCCGACACCGAGGTGCCGACGATCCCGGTGACGGTGTGCAGGGTCGAGCCACCGTTCCGCACCTGGTCGTCGAGGGCGCGGATCCCGAAGTTCAGGAGCACCGCGAGGCAGAACACGACGGTCGAGTGGCCGAGGGAGAAGAAGAACCCCACGCTCGTCGGCCGCTTCCCCTCGGCCATGAGCTTGCGCGTGGTGTTGTCGATCGCGGAGATGTGGTCGGCGTCGAAGGCGTGGCGCATCCCAAGGGTGAGCGCCAGCGTTCCGGTGCCCACGCCGAAGAGGTCCGTGCGCGAGAGGTGGTAGTGGTGCGGGACGGCCGCCAGGAGGAGGACGAAGCCGAGGACGAACAGGCCGGCGACGACCGCGGCCATCCCCGCGAGGCGCCCCCATTCGGCCGCGGACAGCGCGTGACGGGCGTCGGCGAGGCGGCTTCGGCGCTGAGCCATACGCCGACAGCATGCCCTAGATGCGAAGATCTCGCAAGAGCGTCGTGACTGCGGAAGTCGCCGTTCGGGCAGCGTGCGCCGCACCGCCCGGCAAGGGAGACTGCGGACGTGATCCCCCTCGACTACGGCAGGGTCCTCGATGCGCTCCCCGACACGTCGCCGGCCGACCTGCTCGCCCTCCTCGCCGCCCTCGCCGAGCCACTCGGACCCCGCGACGTGCGCGTGTACCTCGCCGACTTCCAGGGTGTGGTGCTCCAGCCGGCGCTCGTCGCAGGAGGCGACCACGGCGTCGAGCCCGAGGACGTGGCCACCTCGATGGCCGGACGGGCCTTCAGGACGGGGAGCCCGGTGGTCGCAGAGCGGGAGGACGGGGTGCGGGTATGGGTGCCGCTCGTCGAGCGGGGGGAGCGCACGGGCGTGCTCGCCCTGACCGTTCCGGCAGCCGACGAGGAGGTGCTGGGTGCGTGCGTCCGCCTGGGACGCTTCGGCGGCCTCCTCGTGCGCAGCTTCGCGCGGACGACGGACCTGTTCCACCTGCACCGGCGGCGCCAGACGATGACGCTCGCCGCGGGGATGCAGTGGGACCTCCTGCCGCCGCTCACCGTGCGCAGCGCGCACGCGCTCGTGTGCGGCCGCCTCGAGCCCGCCTACCGCATCGCCGGCGACGCCTTCGACTACGCACTGAACGACGCACAGCTCGAAGCGGGCCTCTTCGACGGGATGGGCCACGGCGTGCACTCCACGCTCATGACGGCGCTCGCCGTCGGCGCCTACCGCCACTCCCGGCGTTCGGACAACGAGCTGCCCGCCATCCACGCGGCCGTGGACGAGGCCGTGGCGGCGCAGTACTGCGGCGAGGCGTTCGTGACCGCCGCGCTGGCACGGCTCCATCTCGAAGAGGGGATGCTCGAATGGAGCCTCGCCGGGCATCCTGCACCGCTGCTGCTCCGCGAGCACGGTGTCGTGCGCGAGCTCGCCTGCGAGCCGTCGCTCCCCCTGGGCCTCGGCGGCTCGTGTCGCGGGGTCGGAGCCGAGCAGCTCGAGCCCGGCGACTGCGTCCTCTTCTACACCGACGGCGTGGTGGAGGGCCGCTCGCCGGCGGGCGAGGAGTTCGGGGTGGAGCGGCTGGTCGAGCGCTGGGAGCACCACGCCGCGTCGGACCTCGAGGCCGACGAGGTCCTACGCCGGCTCGTCGACGACGTGCTCGTCCACAACGCGAGGACGCTGCGTGACGACGCCTCCCTGATGCTCCTGCGATGGGCGGGGAGCGGCCCGTCGGCGCACTCGTGACACGTCCCTGAGCCACGTGCCGCCGTGGCCGGTGCCGCCGTGGCCTGGGTGCATCGACTGGCACCGGCGTTTGGCAACGGGGGGTTGCCGGGTATCGGACGCCCGACGCGCGAGCGAAGGAGGAACATGACGTCGGGACCGGGAGCGAACGATCCCGGCGTCGCGCTGACCGAGGTGGCCGAGGTCGCCGAGGAGGTCGCCGACGCCCAGCGGCGCGTCGCGCGTGAGGCACGGGCTGCGGCCCGGGCACGCCGCAACGGTGCGACCTGGTCGCAGCTCGTCGAGTCCGGCAAGGTCCAACGGTTGCTGGGGTCCCTCGGGGCAGGAGCCGCGAGGCTCGCTCGGGCGGCGGGACGCCTCCGCGCCGCGGTGCTCGGCGGCCTCAGCAAGGAGGGCTGGACCACGCGCCGCATCGGGGCACGCCTCGGGATCAGCCACCAACGCGTCTCCGCGCTGCGTGCCCGAGGGGACGACCTGCCCAGCGATGGACGTGGCTCCTCGTGACTGCCCCGCGCCCGGCGCCGCCCAGTGCCTCCCCGCACGCGTCGCCCCGGGCGGACGGTCCGGTGACGATGACGCTCGGGCTGGAGCTGCCTGGGGAGCCCTCGACGGTCGCCCTCGTGCGCCACGTCATCGAGGTCGCGCTGCGGGACCTCGGTGTCGACGAGGACGTCCTCGCCGACGTCGTGCTCGCCCTGAGCGAGGCCTGTGCCAACGTGATCTGGCACTCGGGCGACCAAGAGGGCTACGCGGTGCGCGTCGAGGTCGACGACGGACGCTGTGTGGTGCAGGTGACCGACCGCGGGAGAGGACCCGGGCGAGCCATGTCCGAGCACGACGTCCCGCATCCGCTGGCGGTTCGCGGGCGGGGGCTCTCGATGATGCGGGCGGTCATGGACTCGGTCGTCGTCGAGGCCCCGCCATCGGGGGGGACCTCGGTGCAGCTCGTGCGAACGCTGCGCGGACGGGACCTGCGCGTGCGCGGTCAGGACCTGCGCGCAGGGCGCGCGGGTTGACGGGCCGAGAACCGTCCCGCGTGCTCCGTCCCCTCGGCGCGGCGCCTCAGTCGAACGAGAGCGGAGCGGTCGCGACCGGGGCCGCGCTCGGCGCCACCACGCCGCCCGCCGGCTCCACGGTGACCATGAGCTCCCGCGCGCTGTTCGCAGCCGAGCCGAGGCTGAAGGCGCCGCCGCGCACCGGGCGGGAGCCGAGCAGACCGAGCGAGATCGCCTTGCCGTCAATGCTCGCCCAGAGCTGGTAGGTCTCGCCGGACGGCAGCGGAGGCATGCGGGAGCCGACGACGTATCCCGCGCCGTCGTGCTCGACGACCAGCTCCGCCACGGCGGTCCCGTGCGTGTCGCGCAGGCGCACGACGTCGTGGCCGGGTGCCGCGAGGGCAGCCTGCACGGCTGCGGCCGGCGCCCGGGCGACGAGCGCCGCCTGCAGCTCGTGGACGCGCCCCTGCGAGTTGACGAGCCCGACGGCGAGAAGGGCGATGGCCGCGGCCGCGCCGGATGCGACCGCCGCGGCGGCCCACGTCCTCGCCCGCACCCACCGTGCGTTGCGGCGGTGGTCGAGCACGACCGGCTTCGGCCGGGCCCCGACGTCCGTGGCGATGCGGTCCCAGACCTCCCCGGGGGGGTCTTCCCCTTCGAGCCCCGCCTGGGTGCCGAGCGCGGCCGCCACCTCGCGCAGCGCGTCGGCTTCGCCTCGGCACGTGGTGCACTCCTCAAGGTGCCGTTCGATCTGGGCGGCCTCGTCGGGGTCGACGGCGTCGAGCGCGTACGCGCCGAGGAGCCCGGCGACCTCTTCGTGCTCGGTTCCGCGGCTCATGGCAGGTTCACTCCCTCCAGTACGCCCCGGAGCCGGCCGAGGCCCCGTCGGATCCGGCTCTTCACCGTACCTTCGGGCTCGGACAGGGCAGCGGCGACTTCTCTGTAGGTACGGCCCTCGAAGTAGGCCAGCTCGATGGCGGCGCGCTCTTGCGGGGGGAGCGCCGCGACCGCCCGGGACATCCGCTCTGCGAGCGCGAGCTCCCAGACCTCGCGCTCGAGGTCCGAAGTTGTGAGTGGGGCGGCGCGTGCGTCGCGCTCCTCGCGGCGGGCCCTCGCGGCGCGCGAGCGCACGGTGTCGACCGCGCGCGAGTGGGTGCGGGTGAGCAGGTAGGTGCGCACGGACCCCCGCTCGGGGTCGACCCGCTCGGGGTGCTCCCACAGATGGACGAACACCTCTTGGACGAGGTCCTCCGCCTCGCTGCCGTCGCCGAGCACCCGGCGGGCCAGGCCGTAGACGGCGCGCGCGTGGCGGCGGTAGAGCTCACCGAGCGCCTGCTCGTCACCCCGCGCGAGCGCGCCGACGAGCTCGGCGTCGGCCAGGTCCGCGACCCCGGACCGGTCGATGCGCGGCGGCAGCGGCTCGGCCATCTGCCGATGTTCCCACGCCGTCGCGCCGTCACGGTCCCGCAGCCGGGGTCCGAGCGTGACCGGTGTCGGTCCCGTCACGCGACGCGCTCCTTGCGGGCGTCGGCCATCACGTCCAGCCGGACCCAGTCGGGACGCCGCAGCCAGGCGGGCCGCGCCACGCCCACGTCCCCGGCGGTGCCGGCCCGGCCGAGGACGGCCACGCCGAGCAGCGCGACGAGGAGGCCGGAGCTCGGGTCGGTCCCCGTCCCGGTCGGGATCTGGCCGAAGGCCTGGCCGAGCACCCAGACGGCGAGGGCCAGGGCGATGCCGACGATGGCTGCCACCCGGCGCGGCGTCCCGTGACGCAGGGCGAGCACGCCGATCACGAGCTCGACGGCGGCGAAGGCGAGCACCGGCGCAGCGCCCTGGTGACGAAGGAGCGTGTCGAGGTGCAGTGCTGCCCCGGCGAGCCAGCCAGGTGCGCCTGCGGCATTGGCGGCCAACTGGGCTCCCAGCGCCGAGCCGGTGTCGTTCGCCGGCAGCACCTGCATCGCAGCGAACAGCGTCCACGTGGCCGCCCACGCGGCGGGTACCCAGCGGGTCGGCCGGTCGTCCTCGGGGGAGAGGGCCGGTGGCGTCCCGCCACGTGCGGCGCGGCGCGGCGCGGCGTGGCGCGAGGGGGAGCCGACAGTCCACCGCACGTGCCGGTCCTGCGGCCCTCTCCGAGGCCATGCCGCCAGCCCGATGACCGCGTAGAGCAGCACAGCCCCCGGGGCGCCGGTGACGAAGGTCGCCGTTCCGCCTGCGAGCCCCCCCAGGCCCTCGCCGAAGAGCCACACGCCGAGGGCCCAGCCGACCGAGGCCACGAGCGCCGCCCGTGCCGTGCGGGAGAAGAGGAGCCCCGCCCCGATGGCCAGCTGGATGGCGGCGAAGAGCGCGTCGAGGGCGACGGGGTGCCCGGCGATGAGGGAGGCGGAGAAGTGCACGGGGACCGCCACGAACGGTGGCTGTCCTGTCGCCGCCGGGGCGATCACGTGGTCGGCGAACCCCTTCGTGAACATGAACGGCTGGAGTTGGAGCGCGCCGTCGAGGAGCCAGAGCACCCCGAGGGCGACCTGGAGGCGTCGCCGGGTGACGACCGGGCCGGAGCGTCCCGTCGAGCGCGGCTGGGTGCCGTCACGCACGGCGCTGCCCCTGCTGCTCCTCGGCACCGGTGACGGGGTGCCGCGACGAGGTGAGGTCGGCGAAGACGACCGTGTTCGACAGGTAGTGCCCGGTTGTGTAGTCGAAGGCACCCCCGCAGGTGATGAGGCGCAGTGCCGCGAAGTCGGTGTTGCCGTACACGACGGCGGTGGGGAACCGCGCCTTCGGGTACTGGCGGACGCCCGTGACCGTGAACACGGCGAGTGTCCCGTCCGCGAGCGTCACGTCCACCACGTCTCCTGGGGTCAGCGCACCCAGTTCGAAGAAGACCGACGGACCTGTGGCGGCCGAGTCGATGTGCCCCTCGATGATCGAGGGACCCACCTCCCCGGGAGTCGGCGAGCCGTCGTACCAGGCCGCCTCGTTGTAGTGCGGGCCAGGTTGGGGGACGGCGATCTCCCCTGTCGGAGCGAGCCCCAGGTCCTGGAGGGGGCTGGACACCCCGATCGCGGGGATCGTGATCGACACCGGCCGCGACCGGGGAAGCGTGGGGCCGACGACGCGGGGAGCTGCCGCGGCGCTCTCCTGCCGCCCGAGGGGGACGGTCGGCCCGGTCGTCCCCGCTGCGGCCCGGCTTGGGCGGGGCGCATGCTGCTGGGAGGCGACCGCCACCCCGATGGCGACTGCGCCTCCGATCAGCAGGGCCGCGGCGCTCGCGCTCGCCAGCGTCCGGTAGGTCCGTCTCCAACTTCTCTCGCTGCTCGGCATGCCTTGTCCCTTCGCGAGCCCGTGCTTCCTGACAGTGCTCCGGCACCGAGGCGGGGTTCGGATGCCGCGCGCCGCGATGAAGCAGTCGGCACCACGTCTTCTGCGCGTCGGCTGCGAAGCCCCGTCATCCACGCGCCCCGTTGGCACCGGAGAGCAGCCGGAGAACTCCTCCGCCAGACCGGACCAGTCCGGAACAGAAAGGACCCTTCACGATGAAGACCAAGAGAAAGCGTCTGCTCGGCGCCGCAGCGGTGGCGAGCGGTGCCGCAGGCCTGACGATGATCGGGCTCGGCGTCGCCGTGCCGCCGGTGGCCGGCGCGGCGACATCGGGACCGACGACCTACATGGCGACGCTCAAGCCTGTGCCGTTGAACGGCCAGACAAGCGCGTCGGGGACACTGAAGCTCGTCCTCACAGGGACGAAGGCCACGATCACCGAGCATGTCAGCGGCCTCGCCGCGACGTTCACAGGGAAGCCCTTCCCCCATGTCCAGCACATCCACGGGCTGGCGAAGGGGGTGTGCCCCACCTCGGCCACCAAGAACACGACAGGGGTGATCACCACCGGTGACGCCGCTCCGACATACGGAGGCATCCTCACGACCCTGTCCGTGACACCGGGTGGGACGAAGGCCACACCGACAGGGGTGAACATCACAATCGCCCCGAAGGGTGCGAGCTTCACATACAGCCGTACCATCACACTGAACGCCACAACGATGAAGGCGATCCAGGAGCACAACGCCGTCATCGTCGTCCACGGCCTCACACCGTCCACCGCCCCGAAGGCGGCGACGACCCTCAAGAGCACAGTTCCCGGGACGACAAAGCTGCCCCTGGCGGCGACCGCTCCCGCGCTGTGCGGCCAGCTCGTGGCATCGCAGATGAGCAGCGTCCCGAGCGGTGCGCCGCAGACGGGTGGCGGCTCGACCGCGGGCATCCAGGATGTCGCCCTCTTCGCCGTCGGCGGAGGCCTCCTCGCCGGCGGAGCCGGGCTGCTGGCGGTGCGTCGCAGGCTCAGCTCGGCTGCGCGTTGACGCCGGGCTGATGAGAGAGCGGCCGCGCAACGGTCCCCCGCCGCCCGTCCCCGGGCGGCGGGGGGCGGCCGCGCCCAGAGCGCACGTGAGGGTGCTCGCGCTCGGGGGTGCCTCCCTCCTGGTGGTGTCGGCGGGCGTGCACCTCGACCTCTACGAAACCGGGTACCGCAACATCCCGGCCATCGGCACCCTGTTCCTCGTACAGGTGGCCGTCGCGATCGTCTTGTCGGCCGCGGTGGCGGTCGCCTCGATCAGTCGACGGGCCCGCACGCCAGCCGTCTGCATCCTCGCTGCGCTGTTCGCCCTCGGGACGGTCGCGGCCTACGGCGCCAGCCGCGCCGGGAGCGTGTTCGGCTTCCACGAACGCCCGACGACGGCGGGCCTCGTCGCCGGGGTCGTCGAGGTTGCGGCGTTCGTCGCCCTTGGCGCGGCCGGCGTATCCGGGGCGACGCGTGGCCGTGCCGAGCTGCTCGGGGTCTTTGCAGCGTCGGCCGCCATGCTCGCCGTCGTGCTCGTGTCGGGGATCGGCGCGTCGGCGGCGCCGGTCGCCGCCGCACACCGACCGAGGGTGCCCGAGCGCGCCCTGGTCGTCCACGTGGTCATCTCGGGGTACGCCTTCCATCCTTCCCGCGTCACGGCTCGCCCTGGGGAGGAGATCGAGGTCACGAACGAGGACCAGGTGGTCCACACGATGACCGCGGTGCCCGGGAGCGTGCCCTTCGGGGGCTTCGGGACCGGCTCCATCACACCCGGCGCGACCGCGGTGATCCACGCGCCGACTGCGCCCGGTGCCTACCGCTTCTACTGCTCGATCCACATCTTCATGAAGGGTCTGCTCGAGGTCCGCAGGTGAGGGATGGATCGTCGGCGTGGCGCGCTCGGGGTGGGGCAGACCGTTTCGGGGTATGAGGAGAGGGTGAAGCTGCACCGCCAGGCTGACAGCGCCCCCGGCGCGGCGGTCCGCGATCCGACAGCGTCCGACGCGCTCGGTGCCGGGACAGCGACAGCGGAGGCCACCACCGGTCCCGAACCGGCGCCTGACCCCGTGGGAGAGGAGCCGCCGGGGCCGCCCATCCCGCGAACCCGGGCCGGGACCCTATGGGCCGCCCTCGGAGCGGGCTTGGTGCTCCTTGTGGTGGTCCTCGTGTTCATCGTCGAGAACCTGCGCACCGTCGGTGTGACGTTCTTCGGGGCGCACTGGCGCGCGCCCTTGGCTCTGGACCTCCTGCTGTCGGCGGTGCTCGGCGCGTCGGTCGTGCTGGTCTTCGGCGCGGTCCGCATCGTCCAGCTCCGCCGGGTCGCACGACGCCACCACCGTGCGCGCGCGGACGTGTCGGCGACGCGCCACTCCTGACTCGTCGCGCCCTTGGCGTCCGGCAAGGCTGCCCGACCCCGCTCCGGAGGGAGCCGGCCCGGCTGGTAGAGTTGGGTGTCGCCCGCCACGCGGTGGGCGTGGCCTGTTCGAGAGCGTCCCGAGTCGGCCGGATCCGAACGGAGCCTCGACATCTCTTCGCATCCGCAAGTCCATGCGACCGCCGCGCACGGCCGCGGTGGCTCCCGTCGACCGGAGGGGGTCGAGGGTTGACGCCCGACGGCACAGCGCCCGACGGCACAGCGCCCGACGGCACAGCGCGATGCGTCCTCTGCGGCCATCCGGCGACCGAGCGCGTCGATCCGCCCCGCCGCACGCTCTTCCGTGGCACCGATCCCCGCGACCCCTCCTACTCGGTGACGGTGATCCTCCCGGACGTCGCGCTGTGCTCGCTCCATGCGGCCGAGGTCCGCTCCGGGGACCTGCACGTCGGGTGGTGCGACGACGCGCAGTGCCAGCGTTACGGAGCCCTCGGCGGCGCTTCGCCGTGCGGCGCCCCCTTCGAGAAGTTGGTGCGGCCCCGTTGAGCTCGGATCCCGCGTTCGGTGAGCTGGCGCTGCAGGTGCGCGCCGCGGGCCTCATGGAACGGCGCCGCGGGTACTACCTGGCGAAGATCGGGTGCCTGGTCGCCATGTTCGTCGGGGGGTGGGCTGTGCTCGTCGTCGTCGGGAGCTCGTGGGCGAGCCTGGGGATCGCCGCCTTCCTCGGCACGATGTCCGCGCAGCTCGGGTTCATCGGCCACGACGCCGGCCACCAACAGGTCTTCGCCTCGCGCCGGGCGAACCGCTGCCTCGGGCTCGTGGTGGGCAACGGGCTCATCGGGCTCTGCTTCGGGTGGTGGGTCCCCAAGCACAGCGCGCATCACGCCAGACCCAACGAGGTCGGACGTGACCCCGACATCGCAGATGCGCTCTTCTTCTCGTCATGGGAGCAGGCTCGCTCGAGGGTGGGCCGCGGCGTGGCCCGCTTCCTCGAACGCTGGCAGGCTCCCCTCTTCTTCCCGCTGATGGTGCTGCGGAGCCTGGGCCTCCACGTCTCGGGCGCCCGGTACCTCGTTGCGCGACGGGACCGCGTCGCGGCCGTGGAGGCGGTGCTGGTCGTCGCCCATCTTGCCCTCTACGTGTGCCTCGTGGTGCTCCTGCTCCGGCCGCTCCAAGCGGTCGCGTTCGTCGCGGTCGAACAGGTGGTCTTCTCGCTCTACCTCGGCTGCAGCTTCGCGCCCAACCACAAGGCGATGCCGATCGTGCCGGCGGGCGGCGCAATGGGGTTCGCGCGGCGCCAGGTCCTCACGTCGCGCAACGTGACCGGAGGCCGAGTGACGACGTTCGTGCTCGGCGGCTTGAACTACCAGATCGAGCACCACCTGTTCCCCGCCATGCCCCGGCCCAACCTGCGTCGAGCACAGCACCTGGTGCGTGCCTTCTGCCTGGCGACAGGGCTCGGCTACTGCGAGGCCAGCTTCCTCGAGTCCTGCTGCCAGATCACCCGCGAGCTCGGCGCGGCTGGCCGCGCGGCGATGCTCCGACCCGTCGCGAGCTAGCCGTCGCCCTTCGACTCGGGCACACCTTCCTCCACGCTCCCGCCCGTCGCCGCATCCGCGTCGACCTCCGCATCCGCGTCGACCTCCGCATCCGCGTCGACCTCCGCATCCGCGTCGACCTCCGCATCCGCGTCGACCTCCGCATCCGCGTCGACCTCCGCATCCGCGTCGACCTCCGGGTCCTCGTCGACCGAGGGAGGTCTGCGCCACGAAGGCGGCAGCGCGAGCACGTCGAGCCCGTCTCTCCTGGCGCGGATCCTGGTTGAGACGTCCTCGGCGAGGATGTGCACGGGCTGTCCTCCGAGCTCGGCGATCTCGCGGCCCACCGCCAGCACGGCGTCGGCGCCCGAGGCGTCGCTCGATCCGTCTGTGGATGCTTCGAGCGTGGCTGTCCCGCCGATCGGCACCGGCCCGGCGTTCCCGCAGGAAAGGACACGTTCGAACCACGAGAGGATGGCCGCAGCCCCCCCGGCACGGCGATCCCACGCGCTGCGTGCGATCGCCTCGGTCTCCTCGATGACCTGGAGCGGGACGACGACGCGGGCGGTCCCGCCGAGCTCGGCCTGCCAGTCGAGCTCGTCGAGCGGCCGGGCAAGGACGAGCGCGCCGGTGTCGACCACCACCGGGATCCCTGGAGTGCGGGCTCGCTCGATCGCATCGCCCAGTCGTCGGGCGTGCTGCTCGAGCAGCGCGGCGTGGTACTCGACCTCGGCGTAGAGAAGGGGTCGAAGCTGGCTCCCTGCGGCAATCGAGCAGATCTCCCGCACGCGCGCCGTGTCGATGAGGCGAGCCGCGTCCTCGGTGCGGAACACCGACGTGAGGCTCCGCTGTGCCGAGGTCATCCAGCGGACGTACTCGAGCAGCTGTGTCGGCTCGGGCCGCGCGGGTGTCAGGGCCTGGCGGATGCCGTGCGCGAGCTCGGTGAGGCGGTCGAGCGCGGCATCAGGGTCTGCGCCCCGCTTGAGTCGCAGTCTCACGACGGACCGTCCTCCCGTTCCCCTCTGCGGTGCGCCTGCGTCGGCGCGGCTCACCGTAGCCCGGGACGGTGGGGCAATGGGCCGGGGGTAGCTCCCGGGGCCCCCGGGCCGGCGGATGGGACCCGGAGTGGCGGATGGGTCCCGGGGAGGTGGGCGGGGCCCTGGGAGGCGGACGGGGCCCGGAGCGACGGGCGCTCGGTACGATCCCGGCGTGCGCGACTGCGAGCTCGGTCCTGGGGCTCGGTCCGAGTGCAATGGCACACCGACCGGTGCGTCCGAGACGGGGGAACTGAACTGCGGACGGTAGGGACCCTCCCCCTCGTCGGTGCCGGAGGCGAGCCTGTCGACCTCCGCCGCGCGCTGTGCTCGCATGGCGTGGCCACCCTTGCTCCGCAGCGGGTCGACGACGAGCACTTCGTGCTCGAGACGGTGCTCGACCTCGGCGACGACGTGCGGGCCCTGCGCGTGGGAGCGGGGCACCCTGGTGAGCTCGTGGTCCGCACGGGTGGGAGCGCACCAGCGGCGCGGACGAGGGCTGCCCTGCTCGCGGCCACGCGCCGCATCTTCGGACTCGACGAGGACCTGTCGGAGTTCTACGAGCTCGCTGCCGACGACCCTTCCCTCGCGTGGGTGACGGCGGGAGCAGGTCGGATGCTTCGCAGCCCGACGGTCTTCGAGGACGTCGTGAAGACCGTGTGCACGACCAACTGCGCGTGGTCCGCGACGGTGCGGATGACCGACGCCATCGTGGGCGCGCTCGGGCGCGCCGATCCGCACGGCGCGCGCGCCTTTCCGAGCGCGGCCGCGATGGCAGACGCCGGCCCCGAGTTCTACCGGGACGTCGTGCGGGCCGGGTACCGCGGTGCCTTCCTGCTCCGCATCGCCCGGGGTGTGGCCGACGGCGACCTCGACCTCGAGGCGCTCCGCGACCCGTCCCTCGCAGACGCGGAGGTCGAGGCGCGCCTCCTTGCCCTGCCCGGAGTTGGCCCCTACGCGGCGGCGCACGTGATGCTCACCTCGCTGGGCCGCTACGGGCGGCTCGTCTTCGACTCCTGGACCCGACCGACGTACGCCCGGATCACCGGCCGGGCTGCGACCGACGCCGCCATGACCCGGAGGTTCCGTCGCTACGGGAGGTTCGCCGGCTTGGCGTTCTGGCTGTACCTCACCAGGAGCTGGGTCGACGACGCGGGGGCGGCGCCCTGAGGATCGAGGGCGTCAGGGTCCTCGGCGGGCGATGATGTTCAAGCGCACGTAGTCGATGACCGGTTCGGGCATGGCCGCGACGACCCGCTCCACGAAGGGCCGCCGTTCTGCTGGAGCGAGGGTCGCCACGTGCTCGCGCAGGATCACCGCGGCGAGGAAGTCGCAGAGCCGCCCCCGGTCGGCGAAGCGCGTGGGTGCGGGAGTGGTCCACACCTCGACGTCGACGAACCCCGCGTCCTCGAGCCGCTGAGCCGTCTCGTCCGCCGACGCGTAGAGCCAGGTCCCGGCGCGCTCGACCCCGAGGGACCGCACCGTGCGTAGGAGCTGGTCCAGGTTGCCTTGAGCTCCGCACTGCGCGACCAGCTGGCCACCCGGGCGCACGACCCCGGCGAGGTTGGCGAAGAGGCGCTCGTGGTCGGTGACCCAGTGGAAGGTCGCGGTCGAGAAGACGGCGTCGAGGGGTCGCGGCTCTCCGAGCGCCGACGGCGTGAGGTCGAGGAGGTCGGCGTGCACGAAGCGCACACGGCCGTGGTAGGGCTCCAGGCGACGTCGAGCCTCCCCGAGCATCGACGCCGACGCGTCGAGCGCGACCACGCGCCCTGAGGGCAGCCGCAGGAGCAGCTCCTCGGTGACGCGTCCGCTCCCGCACCCCGCGTCGAGGACCGTCTCGTCGCCGTGGAGCTCCAGCCGGTCCAGGACGGCGCGTCCCCAGCGCACCTGGGGGTCCGAGAGCCGGTCGTAGGCCGCGCCGTCCCACTCCTGCCGGCGGGCGTGCGGCTGCGAGCACCCGGTGTCGGGCTGGTCACCCACCTTCACGGCTGCGCCGCGATCCGGTCGAGGGCCTCCAGGAGCTCGTGCCGGCGCTCCTCGGGGGCGAAGCTCGACTCGATCGAGGTCCTGGCAACGGCCGCGAGCACCTGCCTGTCCCAGCCGAACGCCTCCGCGCAGCGCGTGTACTCCCCGGCCAGCGAGACCCCGAAGAGGAGCGGGTCGTCGGTGTTCACGCTCACCCGGACTCCCGCTCGGCGCAACGGCTCGATGGGGTGGGCACCGAGGGACGGGACGACCCCGAGCTCGACGTTCGAGGTCGGGCAGACGTCGAGGGGCACCGCGCGTGCCGCGAGGTCCGTGACGAGCGTCGGGTCCTCGACAGCGCGGATCCCGTGGTCGACCCGCTCCACCCCGAGGAGATCCACCGCGTCACGCACCCCCTCTGGTCCCGACGACTCGCCGGCGTGCGCGCACGTCCGCAGCCCCGCCCGGCGCGCCCGGGCGAACAGGGGGGCGAACCGTTCGCCGGTCCTCCCCGCGGCGGACTCGTCCCCGTCGACGGACAGCGCCACCACTCGAGGCGGGCGGGACGAGAGCAGCCAGTCGACGAGCTCGACGGACTCCGCGGGAGGCTGGGTGCGCGTCAAGCTCAGGCAGAGCCCAGCGGTGACGCCGTGGTCGCGCTCTCCGCCGGCGAACCCGGTGTCGAGATGGCGGACGAACTGCTCGAGGCTCGACCTCCACGCGGGCCAGTGCACGGGGTTGAAGATGACGTCCACGTGGCCCGCGCCGTCGGCCGCGGCGCGTCGGGTGATCTCGTAGGCGATCGCCTCCACCTGGCCGGGACTGGTCACGAGCGCGCAGCAGCGGTCGAGGAAGTCGAGGAACCCACGCAGGCCGTCGAAGCGCGGAGCCTCTGGGTGGTGACCAGGCGGGTCGCCGTCACGGCTCGGGTCGCAGAGTCCGACCGTGCGGAGCGGGACGCACCCCTCGAGATGGAGGTGGACCTCGGCCTTCGGAAGGAGGCGGATCCAGTCCGCGTCCTTCGCCCCGACGGGTTGGGGGATCGTCTGTGCAGGACGCGTCGTCCTGGGAGGAGTCGGCACGTCTGAGAGCGTAGGTGAGCCAGTCGTCCCGCAGACGACGACGAGTGCGTGCGCGAACGACGCCGGCTGACGCGCATCGAATTCGCCGTGCCAAGGTACGTTGTCCATGCGATGCACATGAGCCGGGACCTGCGGTGAGACCGCACCTCCGCTCCCGCGGTGGACCGAACGAACCCTCGTTCGGCAGGCTTGCGCGCCCGGTGAAGCCAAGCGCCTCGGCGTCCGGCGCGACGAACGGCGTCCAGGGCGCCGGCGCAGGGGGAGCGCCCGCGGCCGCCGGCGGTGCGCGCGCCTCGGGCCCGGAGGGGTTCGAGATCCGGCCAGGCGGCCTGGGCTCACCCGCGCAGGCTGCGGCGCTCGCGACCCTCTGCGCCGTGCTCTTCCTGACGTTCCTCGACAACACCGTCGTGAGCGTCGGCCTCGCAGACATCCAGACCTCGCTGCACGCGGGCGTCACGTCGCTCCAGTGGGTGGTCGACGGCTACGCGCTCACGTTCGCCACCTTCATGCTGGCGGCGGGCACGATGGGCGACGTCCTCGGTCGCAAGAAGGCGATGCTCACCGGGGTCGCGATCTTCTGCGCCGGCTCCGTCGTGTGCGCGACGGCGCCCAGCTCGGGGTGGCTGATCGCCGGCCGCGTCATCATGGGGGTGGGCGCTGCGGCCTCCGAGCCCGGAACCCTCTCGGTGATCCGCCACGTGTACCCCGACCGCGAGACGCGCGCCGAGGCGCTCGGGGTGTGGGCGGCCGTGTCGGGGCTCGCCCTCGCGCTGGGCCCCGTCATCGCCGGCGGGCTCGTCGGGGTGGCGAGCTGGCGCGCGATCTTCTGGTTCAACCTGGGCTTCGGGCTCCTCGCCTTCGCCATGGCCATGGCCTTCGTGCCCGAGTCGTCGGACCCCGAGGGCCGGCAGTTCGACTGGGCGGGCATGCTGCTCGGTGGCGGCACGCTCGCCGCGGCCTCGTTCGCGATCATCCAGGGGGAGATCTCCGGCTACGGCGCGTGGTGGATCATCGCGCTCTTCGTGGCCGCGATCGCCTGCGGGGTCGCCTTCCTCGCCGTCGAGCGTGCCCGGACGAGCCCCATGATCGACCTCGGGCTGTTCCGGAGACCGCCGTTCCTCGGCTCGAACATCGTGGCGTTCGCGACGTTCTTCGGCACCTTCTCGATCTTTTTCTTCACCGCGCTCTACGTCCAGGTCGTGATCACACAGTCCGCCTACCAGACGGCGCTCGACTTCCTCCCGATGGCCGTCGCGTTGATCCTCGGCTCGGCGCTGACCGGCCCCTGGGTCGCCCGCGCCGGTGCCCGTGTCCCCATGGTCGTCGGATGCGTCCTCGCCGCGGCGGGCATCTTCGTGACCAGCGCGACGCTCGGTCCGCACTCCACGATCGCCACGCTCGGGTGGACGCTCCCCATCGCGGGACTCGGGTTCGGCGTCGCCCTCGTGCCCGTCACGTCGGCCGCCCTCACCGTGGTGCCGCCGGAGCGCTCCGGAATGGCGGCCTCAGCCACCAACACCAGTCGAGAGCTGGGCGCCGTCATCGGTGTCGCCGTCCTCGGGGCGGTCGTCGACTCGAAGCTGACCGGCGAGCTCGCTGCTCGCCTGAAGGCGCTCGGGATCCCGCCGAGCTTCCAGAGCCTCGTGATCAACGCGGTCTCGAGCGGTGGCTTGAGCTCGAGCGCGGCCTCCAAGGCGGAGCACAGCCACACAGTCCACGTCGCACACCTCGCCACCAAGGTGATCCACGCCGCCTACGACGCCTTCGGCTCGGGCCTGCACACGTCCTTCGACATCGCCGGCGGCCTGCTCGCGCTGAGCGCGGTCGTCGCGGCCCTCAGCGTCCACCGGCGGTCGGGGGAGCGCTACGAGCTGTAGGCGTGCGGCGTGGCGGGAGGGGGCGACCCGTCGTCGAGCTCGGGAGCACGTGCGCGCGGCGGGGCGTCGTCTGCCATCTCGTCCATCCCGATCGGCCCCTCAGGACGCCCTTCGAGGAACTGCCGGATCACCGGATCCTCGGAGGCGACCATCTCCTCCTTGCTCGCGAACTTGACGAGCCGTGACCGGAACAGGATCCCCATGTAGTCGGCGATGCGCCTGACAGAGGCGATGTTGTGCGTGATCACGAAGAACGTGGCGCCGGTCTCACGTTGCACGGTGTTCACCAGCTCGTCGAGGTAGGCGACGCGCACAGGATCGAGGCCCGAGTCGGGCTCGTCGAACAGCACGATCTCGGGGTCGGTGACCATCGCCCGGGCGAGGCCGGCGCGCTTCTTCATCCCACCGGACACCTCACCGGGGAGCTTGGCGAGGTGGGCGCCGAGGCCCACGAGATCGGCGTTGCGCAGGACGATCTCGCGGATCTCGCGCTCGGTCTTGCGCGTGTGCTCTCGCAGGGGAAAGGCGATGTTGTCGTACAGGCTCATGGAGCCGAAGAGCGCGCCGTCCTGGAACAGCACGCCGAACTTCTTCCGGACCTCGTAGAGCTTGCGCTCGCCCAGGCCGACGATCTGGTCGCCGTCGACCCAGATCTCGCCCCGGTCCGGGGTGAGCAGCCCGAGGATGTTCTTGAGGAGCACCGACTTGCCCGTGCCCGAAGGGCCCAAGATGGCGGTGGTCCGTCCCTTCGGGATGTCGAAGCTCACGTCCTCCAGCACGGTGTGGCTGCCGAAGCACTTGGTGAGCCCGCGCACCGAGATGATCGGCTCGCCCGGTGCCACCCAGCGGACCGGGGCCGCGTCGTCCCCGCCCTGCGCGGGCCTTCGCGCCGTCGCCGCCGGGGCGGTCCCGGCGCCATGTCTGCCCCCCCACAGCCTCATCGCCACCATCCACGGAACGGGCGACCAGCACGCACCTCACGGTCGCGTAGGGCTTCTACCCAGGCGGACCTGCACGTACCCGGACCGTAAGGCGGCGCCCCCCGCCCCGTTCCTCCCTCCGGGTGGACATGGTCGTCCGCCTCGTCCAGCAACGGCGCCGCGGAGAGGCAGCAGAGTAGGGGGAGCAAGGTGCAAGGTCCGCAGCCAGGGCCGGGGGGAGGAGCCGCCGGCTCGTTGCACCCGGACCCGGCTTCCGTCCTCCCGCGGGCTCCGATCGTGCCGGCGCGGCCCGACGGCAAGCTCGCTGCGGGCGTGCGGGAGACCGGCCGGATGTTCGCGATCGCCTTCGAGGCGCTCCGGCAGCTCTTCGTCCGGGGTCTCCCGGTCGGGGAGTTCTTCGACCAGTGCTGGTTCCTCGCCCGGGTGACGACGCTGCCGCTCGTCCTCGTGTCCATCCCGTTCGGCATGGTCATCGCGCTGGAGGTGGGGTCCCTCCTCGAGCAGATCGGCGCGCAGTCACAGCTCGGTGCAGCGATGGTGCTCGCCGTCGTCCGTGAGCAGGCCCCGGTCGCGACGGCGCTGCTCATCGCGGGGGCCGGCGGATCGGCCATGTGCGCCGACCTCGGCTCACGCCGGATCCGCACAGAGATCAGCGCGATGGAGGTGATGGGGGTCAACCCGATCCACCGTCTCGTCCTGCCCAGGCTGCTCGCGGCGGCGGTCGTGGCGTTCCTGCTCGACGCCGTGGTGAGCGTCGCTGGGATCCTCGGGGGGCTCTACTTCGGGGTCGTCTCGGTCCATGTGACGCAGAGCAGCTTCTTTGCGACCTTCTCGGAGCTGGCACAGCTCGCGGACCTGGGGATCGCGCTCTTCAAGGCCGCGGTCTTCGGCTTCCTCGCCGCGATGGTCGCCTGCTACAAGGGGATGTACGCCAAGGGTGGCCCGAAGGGTGTCGGCGACGCGGTGAACCAGGCGGTGGTCGTCACCTTCATCCTGGCGTTCTTCGTCAACTTCGTGCTCACGGTCTTCTACTTCAACTTCATCCCGCAGAAGGCGATCTGATGGCCTCGACCGGGATCCCCGTCTCGCCGTCCCTCCTCCCCGCCAAGGCTGTTCCACCCAAGGGGGCCGCCGCGGCGCGGCGCGCCGCCGAGCGGTTGGGTGCCGCGGCCTCGGTGCCCCTCGACCTGCTGGACACCTTCTACGACCACCTGCGCTTCTACGTGAAGGTCGTCCGAGCCATGCCACGCGCGCTCAGGTACCCCCGCGAGATCGGCATCCTCATGTCGGACATCGCGATCGGCCCCGGCGCGCTGGTCGTCGGCGGCGGGATGTTCTTCGTGGTGATGAGCATCTCGTTCTTCACCGGCACCGAGGTCGGCCTGGAAGGGTTCACCGGCCTCTCCCAGATCGGGGCGCAGGCCTTCACCGGCGTGATCTCGTCGCTCGCCAACACCCGCGAGATCACGCCTCTCGTCGCGGGCATCGCACTGGCTGCGCAGGTGGGGGCGGGGTTCACCGCCCAGCTCGGCGCCATGCGGATCTCCGAGGAGGTCGACGCGCTCGAGGTGATGGGCGTGAACAGCGTCGTCTACCTCGTCGCCACCCGTGTCTGGGCGGCGCTCGTCACGATGGTGCCGCTCTACCTCGCCGCGCTCTTCTCGAGCTTCCTTGCGACGGAGCTCATCGTCACCAAGTTCTTCGGGCTGTCGACGGGGACCTACCAGCACTACTTCCAGCTGTTCCTCCCGCCGATCGACATCTTCTACTCGTTCTTGAAGGCGATGGTCTTCGCCGTCGCGGTGACCTTCATCCACTGCTACTACGGCTACCACGCCGAGGGAGGGCCGGCGGGCGTCGGCGTGGCGGCAGGGCGCGCGATCCGGCTCTCCATCATCGTCGTGGTCCTCCTGAACCTCTTCCTGTCGATGGTGCTCTTCGGGGGCATCAACGTGACCGCGAGGCTCGTCGGATGAGCGGCGGGCGCCGCACCGTGGGACCAGGCCGCCTCGCGCGCGCCGCCGTCGCCCTCGGCGTCCTCGCTGTGGCCGCAGCGGCGGCCGTGGTGTCGGTGAGCGCGGCCAATGGCGACTACTCCGGGGACTACCGCCTGACCGGCTACTTCCCTCGGGCGGGGGAGGGGCTGGCGCCAGGCTCGGAGGTCGTCTACCGCGGAGTCCAGGTGGGCCGCGTCTCGGACATCGCCCTCGCGGGGCACAGGGCGCGGGTGACCCTCCTGCTCGAACCTGGGTTCCGTGTCCCGGCCGGCACGGAGGCGACCATCGAGCCGCTGAACCTCTTCGGCGCCGAGCAGGTGACCCTCAAGATCCCGTCCCGGCGTGGCGCGTCCGGGCCGTTCCTCCGCCCAGGCGCGGTCCTCACGCGGACCTCGACCTCCGACGAGCTCGGCGACCTGTTCACAGCGGCGGCGCCGCTCCTGGACAAGCTGACAAAGGCGAACCTCGCCGCGGTCGTGGGCGAGCTGGCCCAGGCGTCCGACGGGGAGGGCCCCAGGATCAGGGCCTCGGTCGGCGCGGGGGCGGACCTCGCCGCCTTCTTCGACCGGACGCTCTCCGCGCAGCTCGCCGCGCTCGACTCCTTCTCGAGCTTCACCGCGGCGGTCGCGCCCGATGGGACATCGCTGAACGGCATCGCGCGCGCGGAGAACGTGGCGCTCCCGGCGTTCAACAGCGAGGTCACCGACTACCGGCGCCTCCTCGCGAACCTCACAGCCTTCTCGGCAGCCCTCGCGCGCCTACTCACCGACTACCGCCCCACAATCGACACGCTGCTCGCCGACGGGGCGAACCCCGCACGGGTGCTCACCGCGCAGCAGACAGAGCTGGGCCAGGTGATCAGCGGCGCCTACCGCTACGCGTACAAGGTCGGCAGCGCCGTGAGCCCCGAGACGCTCCCGACAGGGAGCCACTTCGTGTACTTCACGACGTTCGTCCTGTTCACACAGGTGAACCAGCTCGTCTGCGACATGATCGCCCCGCCCGTGTCGGGTGCCTCCTACTTCGAGCCGCTCCAGCAGGCGCTCGCGGGAGCGGGGACGCCGTTCACATGCAAGGCGCAGCTCTCCGCCTTCGACGCGCTGCAGCACAGGAGCGGCGGCGCGTCCTCCCTCGGACAGGGGGGCGGGACTTCCACCACGCCGAAGGCACCTGCCACCACAACAGTGTCGAAGGCGACGGACCGGCTCGGCACAACGCTGTACCACATGCTCGGACAGCCCTCCGCGCCACGGGGCACCTCGATCGGTTCGTACATCGGTTCGATCCTCGGAGGCGGGACGTGACGCCCCGGCGGATCCCACGCCTGGGCAGCCTGCGGCGCCTGCCGAGGAGCCTCTGGAAGTTCGCGCTGTTCGCGGCAGGGTGCCTCGTGCTCCTCGTCGCGCTCGCCGCGCACGTCGGCAACCTGACGCTGTTCAGCTCTCGGCACATCCTCTACGCGCAGCTCGCCGACGCCACCGGGCTCACCGCCGGCACACCCGTCGACATCGCCGGCGTCCAGGTCGGCCAGGTGTCCTCCATCAGCACCCAGCACGGCCACGCACTCGTCGGGCTCAGCATCGAGAATTCCGTCTCGCTCCGCAGGGGCACCGACGTCGGGTTGCGGTGGAAGAACGTGATTGGGCAGAAGGACGTCTACCTCTACCCTTCGCGGCGCGGGCGCCTCCTGCACGCTGGCGAGACCATCCCCCTCAGTCACGACGTGACGGACGCCAGCGTGAACGCCTTCTTGAACTCGCTCGGCCCGCTCCTCCAGGCGATCAACCCACGCGAGGCGAACGCCTTCGTCGTCAACGTGTCGGGTGCGCTGAACGGCGACACCGCCGAGATCGACCAGCTGCTCGCCAACGGCGCAAAGATCTCCACGACCGTGGGCGCGCTCGACGTCGAGGTCGGCCGGGTCATCGACAGTCTGGACCAGGTGCTCACGGCGATCGCCCAGCGCAGCGGCGACGTCGGGACGCTCGTGGCGAACCTGGACACGGTCGCCCGATCGCTCGCCTCCCGCAACGACCTCCTGGACACCCTCGTGGGCAACCTCTCGACGGTCGCGGGCGACATGGCAACGCTCATCGGGCAGAACCGCTCGACCCTCTCGGCCACGATCGCGGACCTGAACGCTGCGGTGAGCACGATCGACGCGCACCAGGCGGAGCTTGCCAGGACCCTCACAACCCTCGGGTCCGGACTGGCCCCCTACGTCGAGATCTCCTCGTACGGCCAGTGGTTCCAAGTGCAGACCGTCTACAACTGCCTGGCCAACCAGCGCACCTGCAGCTACGACGCGCCGACACGCGCCCCTTCGGGGTCCGGTCCGAGCGGCCCACCGTCGACACCCCTCGGCTCCCTCGGAGGCCCGGCGCCGGCCGGGAAGACGGCGGAGGGCGGGACGGGCGGTCCGGGCGGCACAGGGACAGGGGGCCCCTCGAGCGTCCCGGCGATCCTGCGGACCGTCGCGGGCAGCGGCACCGGAGGTGGCCGGTGAAGGCCTTCACCGAGCGGCGCCCGAAGGTCATCGGAGCCGTGGCCATCGCCGTCATGGCGGTGGTGGTCGCTGCGGTCCTCCTCACGAACCGCAGCGTCTTTGAGTCCGGCTACCAGCTCTCGGCGCGCTTTGCGGACGCGGCCGGCATCTCGAAGGGCACCGACGTCCTCCTGGCCGGGGTCAAGGTCGGAACGGTGGACTCGGTCGCCGTCCACGGCGACGCGGTCGACGCGACGATGACGATCGACGACGGGGTGGTGCTGCCGCGCCACACCGCTGCGGACATCGAGGTCGAGACGCTGCTCGGCGTGGTGGACGTGACGCTGCATCCCGTGAGCGGATGGGACCGGCCCCTGCGGAGCGGCGCCGTCCTGACCGACACGTCGGTGCCGACGGAGTTCTACCAGTTGAACAACATCGCCGGGCACCTGATGGAACGCTCCAACGCCAAGGCCTTCAACGCGCTCGTCGAGGACCTCGCTGCCATCACCAAGGGGAAGCAGCGCCAGGTGGCCGAGATCATCTCCGGCCTGGGGAGGCTGCTGTCGACCGTGAGCGGCCGCAGCGCGGAGGTGAGCCAGCTCATCGACTCCACGGACACGCTCGCCTCGGTGCTCGCGCGCCACGACCAGCAGCTGGCGACAGCGGTGGGCCAGCTGGACACGGTCGCCGCTGGCCTTGCAGGGCACAGCACGCAGCTCGCGTCGCTCATCGACAACCTCGACGCGATGGCGGCGCAGACCAACGGGCTCCTCTCGAAGAACCAGCCCGAGATCCAGGCGCTCATCACCCACCTCACCACGACGCTCGGGGTCGTGAGCCACCACCAGGACGACCTCGCGCAGGCCGTCTCCTACCTCGGGGCGGCGATCAAGGGCTTCTCCTCGATCGGGTACTCGGGGGCCACCCCTCTCACATGGACCAACATCTACATCTCCACGACCGGGGAGACCGGGACGGCCGGCGTGCTGGGGTCGTGCGGTGCGCTCACAGCGGCGCTCGACGACGCCCTCGGTCCGACACCGCTCCCGTGTGCCACACGCACAGGGGCGCCGACCGGGACGGGTCTGCCGGTCAGCACAGGCTCCGCTCCGTCATCGTCGGCACCGTTGGGCGGCGGGGGGTCTGGACCGCTCGGCGTGCTCGGGCGGACAATGTCGTCTCCCAACTCCGGACTGGGCGGGCTCGCGCAGCTGTTCGGACCGATGACGGGGAAGGGCGGCTGATGTCGATCTTCACCCGCTCGCACGAGCCTGTCAGCCTCTCCACGTCGCCGTGGCCCGACCCCCACGGCACGGGCGACGGTCACCACGGTCACGGTGTGGTCGGGGCTGCGCCCCGGGCGGGCCGCCGCCCGTGGCGGTGGGCGGCGGCCGCACTCGTGGTCGCCGCCGCGACGCTCGCCGGGGTCGAGGCCACGTCCGGCCCCACGACCTACCCGGTGGTCGCGCGGTTCGCCCAGGCACCGGGGCTCTTCCCCGGGGCGGCGGTGGAGGTGCTCGGCGTCCCGGTCGGGACGGTGACCTCCGTGAAGAACTCGGGCGACGAGGTGGTCGTGACGCTCGCGATCGACCGCGGGCACGAGCTGCCCGCCGATGTCCGGGCGTCCCTCGTCTCGCCCGAGATCCTCGGCGAGCCGAGCATCGACCTGACGCCCGGGTACACGTCACCCCCGGCGCTCCGTCCCGGAGGCGTGATCCCGATGTCGCGCACCGCCGTCCCCGTGTCGACCGAGCAGGTGCTCCAATCGCTCCGTCGCACGCTGGAGCGCATCAACCCGCACGCGGTCGGCGATCTCGTGTCGAACCTCGCACAGGACCTCCGCGGGCAGGGAGCGAACCTGAACCGCCTCATCGCCGGCGCGGCGGGGACGCTCAGGCTCCTCGCCACAAAGGCGTCCACGCTCGGGCAGATGAACGGCTCGCTCGCGCAGCTGACCGGCGCGCTGGACGACCGCACGAGCCAGCTCACCCAGCTGATCTCCGACTACGACACGGTCTCGGGCGTCATCGCGCAGCACAGCTCGCAGCTCGGGAGCGCGCTCGTCCAGCTGTCCCAGGCGAGCGCCGATCTCGTCCAGCTGCTCGTGCCGAACCTCGCCCCGATCGAGTCGGACGTCGGGACGGTCACCACCGTCGGGCGCACCCTGGATCGGAACCTGACATCGGTCGACGAGATCCTGTCCTCGGAGGTCGCGCTGTTCACAGGGGCGCGACGGGTCTACACATCCACATACAACTGGCTCACACTGAATGCGCAGAACCCGCCGGGGCTGACCGGCGCCATCCTCGCAGGCATGGTGCGCTCCCGGCTCGAAGGTGTCTGCCGGAGGATCCTCGCGCACCACGCGACAGGACTCAGCGCCGCGCAGCGCAAGACGCTCGAGACATGCGGCAAGCCGACATCGCGGTACTTCACACCCGAGATCGACCAGGTCCCCCGGATCTTGAACGACATCCGTCAGGGGAAGCTCCCCGCGGCGGGCTCCGCCGCCTCGATGTTCTCCGCCGGGCTGGCCACGATCCCCGTGGCGCGCTCGGCTCCGCCGCCGCCGAGCAGCCCGACGCCCAACCGGTCCGCTCCGGGAGGCGGGACCTCAGGGGGCGCGGGCGGGAGCGGCACGACCGGGACACCGGGAGGCCGACCGACCACGGGCACAAGGACGGGGACAGGGACACGGAAGTCGACAGGCACATGCCTCGATCTCCTCGGCATCCTGAAGTGCAGCTCGGGCACGACGAACTCCCCGTCCGGCGCAGGGTCGGCGTCGACAGGCGCAAACGGCTTGCTCTCCTACGACGTCTTGGACCCAAGAGCCGCTGTGGGAAGGGGCGGTGCGAGCGCGCTCGCCGAGCTCGGGCCGCTTCCCCAGGACGCGCCGGGCGCGGCACGCCACCGTCCGGCGCGCCTCGCGACGCGCCGCGCCGCGCGCCGAGGGAGGAAGGGCCCGAGGCGGATGGGCCACAGGCGCACGGACCGCGCGCGTGAGGCGGACGCGGAGGCACGGCCATGAGGTGCGGACGGCTTGGCGCCCACCTCGCGTCCCTCCTCGCCCTCGGTGGGCTCGCCCTGGGCCTCTCGGGGTGCACGACGGGTGGCGGCGGGACGATCACGACGAGCGCGCTCTTCTCCGACGCCGGCACACTGGCGCTCGGGGCACCCGTGAAGCTCGCCGACGTCCCGGTGGGCAACGTGACCCGCATCGCGCTCGCAGGCAACCGGGCCAGGGTCACCATGTCGATCGAGCGGCGCGCGGAGGTGCCTGCCAACGTGGTCGCCAAGATCGACCGGACGACGATCCTCGGCGAGCGGTTCGTCGAGCTCACCCTCCCGAGGCACCCGGCCGGTCGCCTGGCCGACGGTGCGGTGATCCGGAGGACCGCGGTGGTCCCGACAGTCGAGCAGGTCGTCGGCGCTGGCTCGGAGGTCTTCGGCGCCATCTCGGCGAGCGACCTCGCCGAGATCGTGAACGCGGGGGGACAGGGGTTCTCGGGTGAGGCGGCGGCTCTCCACCAGTTCCTCGACGACACCTCCGCCGTGGCGGCCGGCTACGCCACGCGCACCGCCCAGATCCGCACGGTCGTCCAGAGCCTCGAGCGGCTCGGGACCGCGCTCGCGCCGACATCGGGCCCCGACGCGCAGGCCATCACGAACCTGTCCCGCACCGTGCAGGTCCTCGCGGCGAACTCGGCCCGGTTCGACCAGCTGCTGCAGTCGCTCAACGCCGTCTCCGCCCAGGGCGCATCGATCCTCTCGAGCAACTACCCACAGATCGTCGACCAGCTGCGCGCCCTCGAGGCCGTCTCGAGCCAGCTCGCGCGCCACCAGGAGGATCTCGCAGGCCTCCTCGAGTGGCTGCCCCGCCACGACGCGACGATGTCGGAGTCGGTACGCCACAGGTTCCTCCAGATCATGAACAACCTGGTCGTCTGCGGCCTCCCCGACGGCGGGGGCACACAGACAGCCTCGACGAGCTGCGCGAAGCGGTAGGAGGCGTGGGCATGCGTACGTGGCGTCTCGCGCTGAACCTCCTCGCCTTCGGCCTCATCGCCGCCGCGCTCGTCGCCTACGGCGTGGTCGACCTGCTCGGGAACCCCTTCGAGGCCTCCACCCGGCTCGCGGCGGTGTTCCCCGACGCCTCGGGGATCTACACGAACTTCCCGGTCGAGCTGAACGGCGTGACCGTGGGGAGCGTGACATCGGTCCGGCTCATGCGCCGCGGCGCCGAGGTGGACATGACCATCCAGCCGGGGGTCGTCGTGCCGAGCGACGTGGTCGCGGGGATCGGGATCGCCAACGACCTCGGGGAGCAGGTGGTCGAGCTCACGCCGAGACATGGCGGGCACGTCCCGCCCCTCCGATCCGGCGCCATCGTGCCCGTGGCCACGCGCGACGTCCCAGTCCAGGTGGGAAAGGTCGTCGCCCTCGCGACGCGCCTCCTGCGCGACATCCCGGCCGGCCGTCTCAACCAGCTGCTCGCCGAGCTGGCGACGGGCCTTCGGGGCGAGGCGCAGAACCTCCGCACCATCGTCTCGTCGGGGACCGCCTTCTCAAGGGAGTTCCTGCGCGACCAGGAGCAGTTCGAAGCCCTGCTGCAGCACGCGCCGCCCGTCATGGACGCCGTGAGCGCCGCCGGTCCCCAGCTGGCCCAGGCGCTCGCCAACACCGAGGCGATGGTGCAGGTGCTCGCCGCGGAGAAGGACGCGGTGCGCGGGGATCTCGCCAACGGGCAGGCCGCGACCGGCGCGCTCGGCGGCCTGACGACCAGCCAGGCCCCGGACTTCGCCTGCCTCGTCCACGACTTCGCCCAGCTGAACGCCAACCTGGACCAGCCGGAGCAGCTCTCGAACCTGTCGAAGTCGCTCGCGCTGAACAGGTACTTCTTCGGCGCGGTCACAGCGGTGGCCGTCACGGGCACCGCCAAGCCACTGGCCGCCGGCCAGCAGGCCAACCCGGACCAGACGATCCTCCGCACGCGGCTGCTGCTCCCACCCTCCTCCGAGCAGGGAGACACCTACCCGACGCCGGTCCCGGTCCCCTCGGTGAAGCCGGGGGCAGGGTGCAGCACCGAGCTCGGCCAGGGTGTCGGGCCCGCCACCCAGCCGGGCTTCAGCCCGACGGCCGGAGGCACCCTGGTCAGCCCCACGGCCTCCGAGGCCCAGGTCCGCGGGGGTGCGGACCGTGCGCGCACCGACGGGGTGACGCACGCGCGCCCTGCCTCCTTCGACGCGCCGTCCGTGCCGGTCCCGGTGCTCGTCGCATCGGGCGGCCTCGTCCTGCCGGCGCTGCTCCTTGCCTGGGCAGTCCGCCCCTCGTGTCGGCGGAAGCCTCGCCGAGCGTGAGCAACCGGCGTGAGGCGGCACACGCTGCCACGTTGTCCATGGAGGAGGACCTGCGGCGCCGGGAGAACCGGGCCGCGGCGGAAGGAGGAGCGAGACGATGGCGAGCAGCGTGAAGGTCGTGGGAGCGCCCCCCGACGACGGGCCGGACGGATCGGGAGAGACGGCGGAGCCGGGGACCGAGGCGTCGGCCGGGGGTACGCAGCGGGCGCATCCGCGCAGGCCCAGACGATGGGTCGGGGCGGTGCTCGGCGTGCTCGCCGTCCTCGGGATCGCCGGCACCGTCGGCTTCGGCGTGGCGTGGGCGGGGCTCGAGTCGACGGCGTCAGGGGAGGCGCAGGCGCGGGAGGCGGCGCACTCGTTCCTCGTGGACCTCACGAACTTCGACGCGAGGACCGTGGACGCGGACTTCCAGGCGATCACCTCCATGGCGACCGGGCCGTTCGCATCGCAGGCTGCACGGTTCTTCAACTCGTCGATCCGCCAGGACCTCGAGAAGGCGCTCGCCTCCTCGCGTGGCCAGGTCCGCGCCCTGTACGTCCAGTCCTACGGCACAGGGCAAGCGACCGTCTACGGCGTCGTCGACCAGCTGTACGCCAACGACAAGCTCACTTCGCCCCAGACCGACGTCTTGCGGATCGTCCTCACGATGGCCCAGGTGTCCGGCCGGTGGAAGGTCGCCGACGTGACCGTGCTCCAGGGCCCGTCGCTCTCGCCAGCCGGAGGGACCACACCTCGGTCCGCCAACGGCTGACCACTGGGGACGGCCTGGGGACGGCGGGGCCCTGCACTGGGGAAGAAACCAAGCGGACTGGGGACAGCCCCCACTTTTGTGGGGACAACCTCGGGATTTCGCGTCGGCCTCTTGCCTTTGTCCGACGGGCGGCGCAGTCTTTGGATTGTTCGAGTGATCGAACCCGTCAACGGACGGAGGGACACCGAAGGGTGAACCGACGGACGGGCGAGTGGATCGGCCGCAAGGTCGAGCCAGGAGCCCCGACGGGAGGCCGCAAGGCCGACCGGAGGGACCGGCTGGCGCCGAAAGGCAAGAGCCGGGGCGGGGGCAGGCATTCGAGCAGAGGTGGCTCGTGACAACGGGTCGGGGGTTCCTTGGGACCCCGGGCACGGTTGACGCGAACGGGGTTGTCCGACACGGCCTCGCCAGCGGAGACCGCGAGTCGCCATGGGCGTGACCCCGAGGAGCTGGACGGTCTAGGCCGGACGGTTACTCGGGGTCTCGCCGCGTCCGGGCGCGGGCGCGGCCGCGCACGGGTCCGCCTCCTCGTCGTCACAGCGCTCGCACTCCATCTCGAAGGTCGCGTGGGCGATGCGAAAACGCGTGACCACGCGCTCGCGCGCGGCGGAGCCGACGACCTGCGCGTCCTCGAGGCTCGGGTGGCCGGTGAGGACGAGATGCGCGGAGAGGGCGCGGTAGTCGTTCGAGAGGCTCCAGACGTGGAGGTCGTGCACCTCGCCCACGCCTTCGACCGCAGACAGGACCTCACGGAGGTCACCCAGGTCCACGTCCGACGGCGTCGACTCCAAGAGCACGTCGGCGCTCTCGCGCACCACCCGGATCGACTGGACCATGACGAGGACGGCCACTGCGAGGGCCGCGACCGGGTCGGCGAGCCGCGCCCCTTGCCCCTCCACGGCGATCACGATCCCTGCGACCACCACGGCGCCGGAGGCTGCGGCGTCCGCACCCAGGTGGAGCGCGGCGCTGCGCATGTTGAGGTCCCGGCCGCGCTCGCCGAGCACGAGGGCTCCGGCCACGTTCACGACGAGGGCAGCCGCCGCCACCTCGCTCACGAGGGTGCCCTGGACCGCGTCGGGATGGAGCAGGCGCACGATCGCAAGGGCGGCGATCGCGACCGTCACGAACGCGAGCACCGTCGCGTTGGCGAGGGCCGCGAGGATCGTGCCGCGGTGGTTCCCGTACGTGCGCAGCTCCGTGCGGGGGCGCAGCGACCACCGCACGGCACCGAGGGAGAGGCCGATCGCGGCAACGTCCGCGAGATCGTGGCCCGCGCCGGCGAGCAGCGCCGAGGAGTGCGCGGCGAGACCTGCCACGACCTCCGCCACGGCGAGGGCGCCGTTCAGCGCCGCCACGGCGCCAAGACGCCGCACGCGCGCCTGCGGGGTCCGCCGGCCCGGGTGCGGCCGCGCGGCGCCCGAGACCCGTGGCCCGCTCACCGTCGCACCGGCATGCGGGGTGCCCGATCCTCCCAGAGCTGGGCCGACCGCTCCCCGCGGGCGACCTGCCGGGCGAGCTCGGCATGCACGAGGGCGACGTCCCCGGGGTGGGTGACGCCGAGGCAGCGACCGGGCGCGCGCAGCACCCGCAGGTCCACCGCTCCCTGCGCACCCCGCCGGCGCGCCTCGAGCAGGTCGTCGATCACCTCGGGGAGCAGGACCTCGCCCTTGCGGTCCGCGGCCGCCGCGGCGCGCGCGAGCAGGCCGACCAGCGAGGGGGTCAGTCCGAACAGGTTCACCGACACGAGCTGGTCGGGGTCGAGGTCGACAGGCTCCCGGCCATCGTCGGCGACGATGCGCCCGTCGGGGAGCGGGGTCACCCGCCGCCGCTCGTCCACGGCGGCCAGCATCCCGGCCCCGTCCACGCGGCACAGCCCGCGGGTGACCGGTGCGGTGCCGAGCAGCGACGCCCGCAGCGGGAAGCAGACGACGGCCCCGGAGGGGTCCGTGCCGCCGAGGTGCTGCGCCAGGAGGGCGAGGCCCCCGCGGCCCGGGAGGTCGTCTGCGTTGGCGACGCCGAACGGCACCCCGTCGAGCAGCGGGGCTGCCGCCAGCACCGCGTCGAGCGTCCCGGTGGGAGCCTCCTGCGGTGCGAAGGCGACCTCCACGTCGGCGGGCCACGTCCGTGCGACGTGGTAGCGGAGCGCCGCGCCGGTCTCGCGCCCCACGACAAGAACGAGCCGGTCGAAGCCGGCCGCCAGGGCGTCGCTCGCCAGCACGTCGATGATCGCCTCTCCGGCGATGCCGACGGGTGCGAGGGGCTTCACGCCGCCATAGCGCGTCGCGCGTCCCGCCGCCAGCACCACCAGCGCGGCGCCGCGGCGGGCGCCGTCGGGTGCCGGTTCGCTCATCCCCTCCAGCGTAGAACTGCGCTCGCCCAGGTCATCCCGCCGCCGAAGCCGGTCAGCAGCAGGTGGTCGCCGGCCGCCACCCTGCCGGCGCGCAGCGCGTCGTCGAGCGCGAGCGGGATGGACGCCGAGGACGTGTTCCCGTAGCGGTCGATCACGACAGCGGTGCGCTCCTCGGGGATCCCGAGCCGTTGGCACGCAGCCTGGATGATGCGCAGGTTCGCCTGGTGCGGGACCATGAGGGCCACCTCGTCGGCCGCGATGCCGGCGTCGCGCAGGGCGCGTTCGGCCGACTCCACCACCACGCGGACCGCCTTGCGGAACACCTCCTTGCCGTCCATGAACAAGAAGCCGCCGTGGTCGCAGGTGAGGAGGTGGCGCAACGTCCCGTCGGCGCCGAAGTTCCAGCTGAGGAGGTCGCCCGGGTCGTCCACCGGCTCGACGACGACTGCGCCGGCCCCGTCGCCGACGAGCACCGCCATCGTGCGGTCGTCCCAGTCCGTGATGCGGCTCAGGGCGTCGGAGCCGATGAGGAGCACGCGCCCGGATCCCACGGCAGCGAGGCCTGCGGCGGCGACGAGCCCGTACACGAAGCCCGAGCAGGCGGCGTTGAGGTCGAATGCGCCGCCGGGGACGCCGATGCCGGCTTGGACGGTGGCGGACGTCCCGGGGACGAGCGCGTCGGGGGTGGTCGTCGCCAGCAGGACGACGTCGACGTCCGAGGGCTCGAGGCCCGCGTCCTCGAGGGCGCGCTTGCCGGCCTCGATCGCCATCTGGGAGGTGATGCCCCCCACGCGCCGTTCCCTGATGCCGGTGCGCTCGGTGATCCAGGCATCGCTCGTGTCCAGGGTCGCCGACAGGTCGTCGTTGGTGACGACCTTGTCAGGGACGAAGACGCCGCACCCGCGGACGGTGATCCCGCGCACGCTCAGCGGCTCCCGGCCGCCACGGCGTGCATCCCGACGTAGGCCGTGTCCCCCTCGATGACCCCGCCCGTGTTGACGGTGAGCCCCAGCCGTGCCCGGGGCACCTGGCGGTGCCCGCCCCGCCCCCGGAGCTGGACGGCGACCTCGACGAGCTGTGCGAGCCCGGTTGCGCCCAGGGGGTGCCCGCGGCCGACGAGCCCACCGCTCGGGTTCACGCAGAGCCCGGCGCCCCCGATCGTGGTGTCGCCGGCGAGGGTCGCCGGTCCCGCCTCGCCCGTCCCGAAGAACCCGAGCGACTCGAGCGCGTAGATCTCCTCAGGGCTCGTGGCATCGTGGAGCTCGACGAGATCGAAGTCCTCCGGCCCGAGGCCGCTCTCCTCCCACATCGCCGATGCCGTGTCGGCGAGGCGGTCGTGGTAGTCCAACTCGCCGTTGCCCGAGCGTGCCACGGAGGCGATGATACGCGGCGCGTCCGGTGGTGCCCCACGAACCCCTCCGAGGACGAGCGCCGCCGCCCCGTCGGTGAACGAGCTGCACATGAGGCGGGTGAGGACGCCCGAGACCTGCGGCGCCCCGAGCACTTCGTCGGCCGTCACCGGTTCTTGGACCTGCGCGTTCGGGTTCCAGCTGGCGTGGAGGCGCGCCTTGACCGCTGCGGCGGCGAACTGCTCGAGCGTCGCGCCGTGCAGCTCCATGCACTCCTTCGCCCACCGGTCGTTCAGCGCCATGAGGATGCTGCCGCCCGGGTTCTGCTCCGCCACGAAGCGGGCGTGCATGTCCGAGCGGTAATCGGCTGGAAGGCCGTCCTCGATGCCGGCGAGCGTGGCAGCCCGGTCGCCGGTCCACATCTTCTCGACGCCGAGGACGAGCACGGGACGGTCGCCGGCGCGCGCGGCGAGCACGCCGACGTGTGCGGCCGAGGCCCCGCCCGCGCAGGAGTTGTCCACGTTCACCACGGGCACGTTGCCGAGCCCCGCCTTGCGCAGCCACGACTGCCCTCGGATGCAGCCCTGGTCGCAGAGCCGTCCCCCCATGGCGTTGCTCGCGACCACAAGGCTCAGGTCCTCGGGCTCGACCCCCGCGTCGGCGAGCGCCTCCCGGACCGCCTGGTGCGCCATCGCCTCGGGAGAGAGGTCGCGCCTGGACATGTCGGTCATCCCCGTGCCGAGGATCGCCACGGTCTCGAACCGGCTGCTCATCTTCCCACCTCCGCTCACGCGCCCACCTCCACCAGCTCCGGGGCGCCGACCTGGGCCTGGCGGCGACCGAAGGCGCCGGCGAGGGCGCCGAACTGACCGATCACGTCGTCCCCTGCCACCATCACGACCACGTGGGACGCCCCCGCGGCCACGTAGTCCGAGGCGACGGCGGCGCAGCGGTCGGGCGGCCCGGCGACGACGTGGCGCTCGAAGGCCTTGGGAGGGATGCCGTAGAGGGCGGCGAGCCACGTGGTCCCGTCCGCACGCGCCCGCCGCTCGTCCTCGCCGACGGAGACCGCCATCACCACTGCGGGCACGATCCCCGCGGGGTCCCGCCCGGCGGCCGCCGCCACCTCACGGAGCCGGGAGAGCGAGGCGCGGAACTGGTCGGGACCGACGAACAGCGGCACCCAGCCGTCCCCTGCCTCTGCTGCCCGCTGCAGCGCGGCGGCGCTCGACCCGCCGACCCAGACCGGGACGTCGCCTGCAGGCTCGAGGCGGTACGCCCCCTCCCGTCCTGCCGAGCCCCATGCCGACCTGAGGGCGGCGATGCCCGCATCGAGGGCTCGGCCCCGTCTCGTGAAGTCCGCTCCCGAGAGGGCGTACTCCTGCGGGTGGCTCCCTGCGCCGACGCCCAGGACGAACCGGCCCCCGCTCAGCTGCCCGAGCGCCGCTGCCTGCTTGGCCACGGCGGCCGGCGAGCGCAGCGGGAGCTGGAGCACGCAGGACCCGATCGCGGCACGCGCGGTGGCCGTCGCGGCCACCGCGAGCGTCGTGAGGCACTCCGTCGCCGGGCGCCCCCAGAAGAGGTGGTCGCTCGCCCACACTCCCTCTGCGCCCGCCTCCTCCGCGCCCGAGGCCATGGCGGTGACCCACTCCGTCGTACCAAAGGTACGACTTGCGTTCCTACTTCCGGTCGTACCCTCATCGAGAGGTGGCATCGGTGGAAGGAGGAGGCCCAAGCTGCCGTGATGGAGCAGCGGGCTGACCGGCGGCATCAGGCCATGCTAGCCGCCTCGCGCGGGGTACGCACAACTCCACCAGGGGGTACTACCGTAAGTAGTACTCCTTGGTGGCGTTGTTCATACCCAAGGTGCCACTCAGCGCCGTCCCGTAGAGCCGTTGGGCGCTCCTGAGGCGGCCGCGGCGCTCTTCACGACCGCCAGGGTGCAGCGGGACCGGCAGATCTCGCGGCCCTGCTCGTCGGTGAGCGAGATCTCCCAGACCTGCACGGAACGACCCGCACGGACGGGCACGGCAACCGCCGTGAGGACGCCGGTGCGCATCGGACGGAGGTGGCTCGCGTTCAGCTCGATCCCCACGACGTGGTGGTCGGGTGGGGCGGCGAGGGCGCCGCCGAAGCTCGCGGCCGTCTCGGCGAGGAGCGCGGAGACGCCGCCGTGGAGGATCCCGTAGGGCTGGTGCAGGCGGTCGTCGACCCGGACGCGCAGCTCGACCCGCTCGGGAGTGGCGCTCACCGTCTCGATCCCGAGCAGTCCCATGACCCCGCGGCCCATCCCGGAGGCGACCGACGCGCCGACGTCGCCGTGCGGTGTCACCTGGGGCTCGTCGGGCACGGGCGCACACTACCGGTGCAGGTCGGCCCGGGCGGCCCGCGTAGGTACGATCCTGCGGTGCCCACGGGTGGAGGACCGGAGCTGGTCGACCTCAGGAGCGACACCGTCACGCGGCCGACGCAGGCGATGCGAAGGGCGATGGCGGACGCCGAGGTCGGCGACGACGGCTTCGGCGAGGACCCGACGGTCGCAGAGCTCGAGGCCCTCTACGCAGCCCGGGTGGGCAAGCAGGCCGCCCTCTTCGTGCCCTCGGGGACCATGGCGAACCAGATCGCCTTGAGGGTGCTGGCGACTCCGGGCACCGCAGTCGTCGCCGGCCGCAGGCAGCACGTCGTCGCCTACGAGGCCGGGGCCGGGGCGCGCAACGCCGGCGTCCAGTTCCACACGTTGGCAGACGCCGACGGCGTCGTCGATCCATCGGACCTCCGTCACGCCCGGGCACTCGCCGCCCACCACCAGCCCGCCGTGTCGCTCGTCTGCATCGAGAACACCCACATGGCTGCCGGGGGCGTGCCGTGGACCCTCGGCCAACTCGACGCGCTCTGGGCCGCCGCCGACGGGGTCCCCGTCCACATGGACGGCGCGAGGCTGTTCAACGCCGAGGTCGCGACCGGGGCGACCGCCGCTGCCATGGCGGCACGGGCGACGACGGTCATGTCCTGCCTCTCGAAGGGACTGTGCGCGCCGGTCGGCTCCCTGCTCGCGGGTCCGGGTGACCTCATCGAGGCGGCACGGCTCGAACGCAAGCGGCTCGGAGGCTCGATGCGCCAGGCGGGGATCCTCGCGGCAGCGGGGATCCTCGCGCTCACCACGATGGTCGAGCGCTTGGCCGATGACCACGCACGTGCACGCCGCCTCGCCGAGGCGGTGGCGGACCGCTGGCCAGGGGCGGGGGCGAACCCCACACGCGTCGCCACCAACCTCGTGGTGTTCTCGCCGCCCGATCCCGCCGGGGTCGTGTGCCACCTGCGCGCGCACGGAGTGCTCGCCGACACGACCGAGCCAGGGACGGTCCGACTCGTCACCCACCACGACGTCGACGACGCGGGCATCGAGCGGGCCGTGGCCGCGATCGCCCACGCGCCCTGACGGTCGGCGGCGGTCCGGCGCCGCCGCAGGAGCGGGTCAGTACCGGTAGGTGTCCGGCTTGTACGGGCCTTCGACGGGGACGCCGATGTAGGCCGCCTGCTCGGGGCTCAGCTCGGTCAGGCGGACCCCAAGGGCTTCCAGGTGCAGCCGCGCCACCTTCTCGTCGAGGTGCTTGGGGAGGACGTGGACCTTGGTCTCGTACGCCTCGGCGCGCGTGAAGAGCTCGAGCTGGGCGATGGTCTGGTTCGTGAACGAGCACGACATCACGAAGCTCGGGTGGCCGGTCGCGTTCCCGAGGTTTAGGAGCCGGCCCTCGGACAGGACGAGGATGGCGTGGCCGTCGGGGAAGACCCACTTGTCGACCTGCGGCTTCACGGGGACTCGGACGACGCCGGGCACCGCGGCGAGCCCCGCCATGTCGATCTCGTTGTCGAAGTGGCCGATGTTGCCGACGATGGCCTGGTGCTTCATGCGCGCCATGTGCGCAGCGGTGATGATGTCGCGGTTGCCGGTCGCGGTCACGAAGATGTCGGCGGTCTCGACCACGTCCTCGAGCCGGACGACCTCGAAGCCCTCCATCGCCGCCTGGAGCGCGCAGATGGGGTCGATCTCGGTCACGACCACCCGTGCCCCCTGGCCGCGAAGGGACTCCGCGCAGCCCTTGCCGACGTCGCCGTAGCCGCAGACGACTGCGAGCTTGCCGCCGATGAGGACGTCCGTCGCACGGTTGATGCCGTCGATGAGCGAGTGGCGGCAGCCGTACTTGTTGTCGAACTTGGACTTGGTGACCGAGTCGTTGACGTTGATCGCTGGGAACAGGAGCGTACCCTCACGCTCGCGTTCGTAGAGCCGGTGCACCCCCGTCGTCGTCTCCTCGGTGACTCCCTTCACGCCGTTGGCGATCGTCGTCCAGCGCCGTGGGTCTTCCGCGAGGCTGCGGGCGAGGAGGTCGAGGACGACCCGCATCTCCTCCGAGTCCGCCGAGGCTGGGCTCGGCGCCGAGCCGGCCTTCTCCGCCTCGACGCCAAGGTGCACGAGCAGCGTGGCGTCGCCGCCGTCGTCGAGGATCATCGTAGGCCCCGACTCCTCGGGCCACACGAGGGCCTGCTGGGTGCACCACCAGTACTCCTCCAGCGACTCGCCCTTCCAGGCGAAGACCGGGACGCCTCTGGGGTCCTCGGGGGTCCCGTCGGGTCCGACGACCGCCGCCGCTGCCGCATGGTCCTGGGTCGAGAAGATGTTGCAGCTCGCCCACCGCACCTTCGCGCCGAGCGCGACGAGGGTCTCGATCAGCACCGCCGTCTGCACCGTCATGTGGAGCGATCCCGTGATGCGCGCACCGGTAAGCGGCTTGGACGGGCCGTACTCCTCGCGCATGGCCATGAGCCCGGGCATCTCGTGCTCCGCGAGCTCGATCTCCCGGCGCCCGAAGCTCGCGAGCGAGAGGTCCGCCACCTTCCATTGCAGGTCCGGACGGCCGGCAACGGTGTCGGGGTGCAGCGTGGTCATGACGGGGCTCTCCTCTGGGCGCGTTCGGGTGCGGGCCTCCCAAGGATAGGGGCTTGCGCGGCGCCCTCCGGCCGAGCTGCGGACCGGTCGGAGGGCCAGCCGAGCGGCTTGCGTAGCTCGGTCCAGATGCCGTGGTCCGCGCAGCGCTCGTAGCCGAGGCTGTCGTAGAAGGCGAAGTTGGACGGCAGTGCGTTGCGCACGCCGAGCCGGATCTCGCCCACCCCTTCGCTCCGGGCCTCCTCCTCGAGCCACCTCATGATGGCGCTGGCGACGCCGCGCCGGTGCATCTGCGGAACGACGGCGAGCCTGCGGACGTGGTAGCGGTCGGGGTCGGAGCGCCGGGCCACGCGGCAGGCCCCCACGGGCTCGTCCTTCCACCATGCGAGGACGCCGCGCCCGTCGAGGAGGTCGGCTCGCACCGCCTCGAGCGTCTCGGACACCGCCCCTGACGGCGGGTCCAGGGCGGCCTGCGGCGCGAAGGCCTCACGGGTGATCGAGAGGACCAGCGCGGCGTCGTCAGGCGTGCACCACCCGACGCGGAGCTCGTCAGGCCGGCGTGACGGGTCTCGGGGGACACGAACGTGCACGTACGCTGACCGTAGCGGTCCGGCGGCGCCCGCTCGACCCGGTCACGGCGGGCCGGGCTCCGCGCCTGACGGGCTCGGGCGCTCCGCGCCCATCTCGCGCTGGTGTCGTCGCGCCTCCTCTGCGAGCTCCATCACCTGGGACCGGCGCCGCACGGCGTCCGACACGACCTGCTGAGCCGTGTCCGGATAGTCCACCCAGTCGCCCAGGGCGCTCCCGACGAGCTCGTCGAAGACCGCCGGTTCGACGAGAACGGGTGCACCGGTGACCAAGGCGAGGTTCAGGGCGTCGCTCGGTCGGGCGTCGACCCGGTGCGCCCCGTCGGGGGTCTCGACCGTCACCTCCGCGTAGATCGTCCGCTCGGAGAGCCGGGTCACCCGGACGTCTGCCACCCGGGCTCCGGCCGCGTCGACGAGCTGCGACGCGAGCGCGTAGGTCATCGGTCGTGGGGTCTCGACGGTCTCGAGGCTGAACGCGAGGGCGGTGGCCTCTGCCTCGCCGATGTAGATCGGCGCCTCCCTCTCGCCGCCTTGCTCCCTGAGGACCACCGCATGGAAGGCCACGCCGTCGCCGCTCGCGCGGGAACGGCGGACCTCGGCGACGTCCACGCGGACCATGTCCGCGGCGAGTGGGCGGGTCCGTCCCGTGTCCCTGGGGGTCTCACTGTCCATGGGGGTCTCCTCTCTCGTGCGTTGTGCTTCGCCGAGCCGTGACAGGTGAGGTGACAGGCTCTGTCGTGCCTGGTGGAGCCGTGCCTTGACGGCTCCTGGGCTCACGCCGAGCTCGGCTGCGGCCTCGGCATGTGAGAGCCCCCTCCAGTAGAAGGCGAGGACCGCCTCGCGCTGTGCGCGTGGGAGCCGCGCCACGGCGGCACGAATCCTCCTCGCGAGGTCGGCGCGCACGGCCAGCTCCTGGGGATCGTCCATGAGGGCGTTGGCGGGCGCCCAGACGTCGACGGCGCGCCGAGAGTCGCGGGACCAGCGCCGGGCAAGGTTGAGCGTGATCCCGCAGAACCACGAGCCGAACTTCCCGCCTGTGCGCAGGCTGTCGAGCCCGACCAGAGCGGTCACCGCGGCCTCCTGCACGACGTCGGCGGCTGCGTGGCGGTTGCGCAGCAGCGCTCGGGCGAGCGAGAGCGCGACGTGCCGGTGTCGCTCGACGAGGGTCGCGAACGCTGCACGGTCTCCCCGGCGGGCCGCCGCGACGAGGGAAGCGTCGAGTGGCGGGTCGAGCGCGGTCTCGGCCAGGCCACGGCGCGCGGCGTCGATCGCGCCGGGATCTCCCTCGGGCCGCTCTCTACCCATCATGGGCATAGTGCCGCTGCGGACCCTCGGGGTTAGCCTTCGGAATCGGCCTCTGGCGGAGGTCAGTGCTGCGAGGGGGTCATGTCGGCAATCAAGATCGCCCGGCCGAAGCACGCGTGGTCGGTATCGCCGGCGACGGTGCTGCCGACCGCTCTGCTCCTTCGTCTCTTCAGAGTGCACTGGAACCTCACGGTGGTCCTCGACGGCAAGCCTGTGGGCAAGATCGGCGTCGGGCAGGTCAAGGTCATCGAGGTCGAGCCTGGGGAGCACTCCCTGTTCATCCGCTTTGCCCTGCTGCGTCGGTCCGCACCGCTGCGGCTCGTCCTCGCTGAGAACGAGCATCGGGAGCTCGTCTGCGGGACGAACGGAATCGGATGGCCCACGCTCGAGGATGCGCCGCCGCCGCGAGGCGCCACGAGTCCTGGATGAACGATCCGGAGGAGGGCGACGACGAGGGACTGGCGGAGCACGCCGGCCCCGGTGCTCAGCCCGTCGGGGTGTGGTTGACCATCCAGCGGATGCCGTAACGGTCGAGGATCACTCCCCAGTAGGCGCCCCACGGCATGTCGGCCATCGGGGAGCCCTCGGAGCCACCGTCGGCGAGCGCGCCGTAGATGCGGTCCGCCTCTTCCTTGCTGTCCACGTCGAGGCAGATGGTGACGTTGTTGCCGATCCTCGTCTCGTGTCCCATTGACCGGAGCATGTCGGTCGCCATGAGCACGTGACCGGCGAGGATCGGCATCTCGGCGTGCATCACGAGGTCCCGCTCTTCAGGTGGGAGCTCACCGGGACCCACGCCAGGCATGTCCGAAAAGCGGCTGAGCACGGTGATCCCGGTGCCGAAGATCTTGGCGTAGTAGTTGAACGCCTCCTCGGTCTTCCCCGGGAAGTTCAGGTACGTGTTGACGCGGGCCACTGTGCCTCCTCCCACCGTGAACGCCGGGCCGCTCCCGACGCCACTCCGTCACGGAACCTCGCTCCGGGGATCCGTCGTCGTCCGGCAGGAAGGACGCAGCCTACGCCTGGATCTCATCGCGGAGCCGACCTCCTGGAGGGATGCCCCTGGGTTCCTACTTCGGCGGGAGCACCGGGCTGCGAGAAGGCGGCGTCGAGGCGCGTCGGGAGCAACACGAAGAACGAAGTGGCGAGCCAGCGAACGCTCCCAGCGGGCCAGGCTCGACCTCTGGCTCCCTCCCACGCGGTCGCCTGAACGGCGGTGGGCGGGTCCCTGTGCGGCGCACCGGGATCCGTGGCGAGTCCCTGTGCGGCGCACCGGGATCCGTGGCGAGTCCTAGGCTGGTTGCCGTGCAAGCCGAGGCGGTCACCGAGCGGGGAGAATGACCCGGAAACGGTGCGATTGGGGGACATCGGACAGGACCGGCCACCGTGCAGTGCGAAGGGCGGACCCGGCTCGAAGCGCCCTGTAGACCCCTATCGTTGCAGTTCCTGCCCCCGTAGCTCAGAGGATAGAGCGTCGGTTTCCTAAACCGTGCGTCGCAGGTTCGAGTCCTGCCGGGGGCGCCCGACCCGATATTGTGCACAGGACGTGCGATGTGCAGATCACAGAAGCTGCCGCGTGTCCGTCGTGCTGGGCCACCGCCGCGACCGGTGAGCGCCGAGCTCGGCACGACCTGATCGCCTTCCGAGGCTATCGTTGGAGCTGGTGCCTCTTCCGGATGCTGCCTACTCGCGGCTGCTCGCCTTACGGACGGGGCTGCGCCACTTCGAGCGGTGGAGCGCGCGCCAGGCTCGCGCGGCCGGGCTCACGCCCGCCCAGCACCAGCTTCTGCTGGCGATCAGAGGCCACACCGGCACCGACAGCCCGACGATCGGGGAGGTCGCGGACTACCTGCTACTTCGCCATCACAGCGCCGTCGAGCTCATCGACCGCGCGGAGTCGGCCGGCCTCGTCAAGCGCTCGCGGAGCGAGTCCGATCATCGGATGGTCCATCTGTCGTTGACCAAGAAGGGAGAAGCGCGCCTCGAGGCCCTCTCGGCGCTCCACCTCGAGGAGCTCGAACGTCTGGCGTTCGACATCCCGAGCGCATGGGAGGGACTCGGTCCCGTCCAGCGGCTCCACGGGTTCCCGGGTGAGCCCGATGGGCAGGAGATGCCCGGCTTCGATGCGCGAGCCCACGGGGTTGACGTGGGGGTCGCTCGGGTCTACGACCCTCCCGGGCGCGGGGTGACCCGAGTGCTCGTCGACCGTCTCTGGCCGCGCGGCATCGCCAAGGACCGGGCACCCTTCAGCGATTGGCTGAAGGACGTCGCGCCGAGCACGGATCTGCGGAAGTGGTACGGACATCGCCCGGAGCGGTTCGAGGAGTTCGCTCGCCGGTACCGTCGCGAGCTCGCGCGCGAGCCGGCCCGCAAGGCCTTCTTGCATCTCCGCTCGCTCGCCGAGTCTGCACCGCTGGTCCTCGTGACCGCGACCAGGGACCTCGAGCTCTCGGGCGCGGCCGTACTGAGAGACGCGCTGGTAGGTCGTTGAGCGGTCATCTGCGCTCCGGCGGCGCGCAGGGGGCCGCAGCGGTCTCACCCGCCGAGGATGCGCTCCGCACGATCGACTGGCGCTCGCCGGACACCGTTGTGATCGTCGACCAGACCTGCCTCCCGGCGTCACTGGTCCTGCGGGAGCTGCGCACGGTGGACGCGCTCGTCCAAGCCATCAGATCTCTCGCCGTGCGGGGCGCGCCGGCGCTCGGAGTTGCCGGTGCCCTCGGCGTCCTGGTGGCCGCCGCGCAGGCTCGGCGGGAGGGCTGGTCGGATGCGCGCCTGGGAGCCGAGCTCGAGCGTCTTCGCGTCGCGCGCCCCACGGCTGCCAACTTGTCCTGGGGGATCGACCAGGTCGCCGCGCGCCTCCGCGACGGGACGGCGGCAGCCGAGCAGGCGGCGACGGAGCTGCTGCGCCGGGAGGCGGACGCGTGCCACGCGATCGGCGAGCGGGGGGCAGACCTGCTCTCTTCCTTGAGGTCTGGACCGATGGTCATCCAGACGCACTGCAACGCGGGAGCGCTCGCGTGCGTGGAGTGGGGGACCGCCCTCGGGGTCGTGCGTTCGCTGCACCGTCGTGGCCTCCTCCGACATGTGACGGTCGACGAGACGCGCCCCCTCCTGCAGGGTGCACGGCTCACCGCGTGGGAGCTGGCACGCGACGGCATCCCCTACGAGATCGTTGTGGACGCAGCCGGTCCCGGCCTCATCGCCGCTGGGGCGGTGGATGCCGTCGTGGTGGGGGCGGACCGCATCGCTGCCAACGGCGACGTCGCCAACAAGGTCGGGACCTATCCCCTGGCGCTCGCTGCGGCACGTCATGACGTGCCGTTCGTCGTCGCGGCCCCAGAGTCCACGTTCGACGTGCGCGTCAGGAACGGGGCCGAGATCCCCATCGAAGAACGCGCCGTGGAGGAGGTGGTCACGTTGGGCGCCGTGCGCACCGCACCGAGCGGCGCGCGTGCGCGGAACCCGGCCTTCGACGTGACCCCAGCCGAGCTCGTGACCGCGATCGTCACGGAGTCCCGAGTCCTCCATCCCTCCACGTGCCCGTCCCGCACGGGAGCGGCACCGGAGGTGCCCTCGTGACGACGTCCCACCTCCCGCCCGAGCGAGCGGCCCGGGGGACCGGGGGCGACCGGGGCAGGGGGGAGAGCCCCGAGCACGGCGTGCTCGCGCAGCTCGTCGAACGCTCTCGGCGGATCGGTGCCGACTACCGCCTCGTCGTCCACGGCGGCGGCAACACGTCGGCAAAGGGCGTGCTCCATGACCGTCTCGACCGAGCCAGGGAGGTGCTCTGGGTGAAGGGAAGCGGGGCGGACCTGGAGACGGCAGCCGCTCCCGACTTCCCGGCCCTCTGGTTGGACGAGCTCCTCGCGCTGCGGGACCTCGAGGAGCTCTCCGACGAAGCGATGACCGAGCTCCTGCGAGGTGCCCTCGTCGACCCGTCGTCCAGGCGCCCGTCGATCGAGACGCTGCTCCATGCGTTCGTGCCGTTCCGCCACGTCGACCATGTCCACGCCGACTCGGTCGTCGCCCTGACCAAGGCTCCCGATGCCGCTGCTGTCGTGCGCCGCGCGCTCGGCGAACGCGTCGGCTTCCTCCCCTGGGTGCGACCCGGCTTCGCTCTCGCCAAGCTGGTCGCCGGGATGGCCGGGCTCGACGGGGTGGTGCTGGCACATCACGGGCTTGTGACCTGGGCCGACGACGGGGACGAGTGCCTGGAGCGCACGATGGCGCTCGTCGGGCGGGCCGGTGCGTACCTGGCCAAGTCGTCCGGCTCACCGGGGCCTTCGCTCGCCGCGCCCCCGGCGCCCCCCGCCAGGCCGATCGACTCCGGATGCGCCGCCTCTTGCGCCGGCGTGACCGGTGACGAGCCGTGCGGCCCGTCACCGGGGCCTCGGGAGCTGGAGGATCTGCTGCTCACCCTGCGCGGCGCGCTGTCGCGGCGCTCCCGAAAGGTGCTGCACGTCGACGAGCGCCTGCGCGCGGTGGCGTCCCGACCCGAGCTCCCCGAGATCGTCGCGGCGGGTGTGGCGACCGCGGACCACATGCTGAGGATGCGACCGTGGGCGGTGGTCGTCCGGGGACCCGGAGACGCGGCGCGTGCGATCGACGGCTACGAACAGGCGTACCGGGCGTACTTCGATCGGCACGCGGCGGCGCTCACGTCCGGGTACCGGATGCACGACCCGGCACCCGCCGCCGTCCTCGTTCCGGGTCTCGGGGCGGTCACCGCGGCCACCGACGCGCGCGGTGCACGAGTCGTGGCGGACATCCTGCTGCACACGACGGAGGTGGCCGCGGCGGCACTCGACGCCTTCGGGTCGGTCGTCTCCTTGCCTGAGGAGGCGGTGTTCGACGTCGACTACTGGCCGCTCGAGCTCTACAAGCTCACGCTTGCGCCTCCTGCCCCCGAGCTCGCGGGCCACGTCGTCTGCGTGACGGGAGCGGCGTCGGGCATCGGGCGGGCGGTGGCCGCACATCTGGGGCGTCTCGGTGCCCATCTGGTCCTCGGCGACCTGGACGCTGACGGTCTCGGCCACCTCGCCCAGGAGCTCACCGAGTCAGGAGCCTCGCCCCCCGCCTGCACGGTCGGGGACGTCACGGACGAGGCGGTCGTCGACGCGCTCGTGATGTCCGGAGTGCGGGCGTTCGGCGGTCTCGACGGGTTCGTGGTCAACGCCGGCGTCGCATCCGTCGGAGAGCTGGCGGAGATGGACACCGCCGAGTGGCGCCGTGTCCTCGACGTCAACCTGACCGCAGCGATGCTCGTGACGAGGCAGGCGATCCGGGTGCTCCGGCGACAGGGGCTCGGGGGGAGCATCGTCTACGTCGCGTCGAAGAACGCCTTCGCGCCGGGTCCGGACTTCGCCGCCTACAGCGTCTCGAAGGCGGGCATGGTCCAGCTCATGCGTGTCGCTGCCATCGAGGGGGGCCGGGACGGGATCCGCGCGAACGCCGTGAACCCCGACGCCGTCTTCGAAGGATCGCGGCTGTGGAGCGAGGAGATCCGCCGCGCCCGTGCCGCCGCCCATGGGATCGGCGAGGAAGGGCTCGAGGACTTCTATGCCCGACGGAACCTGCTCGGCGCACGCGTCGGCGCCGACGACGTGGCACGCGCCGTCGCCTTCCTCCTGTCGGCGCGCAGCGGACGCACCACCGGGGCGGTGATCCCAGTCGACGGCAGGGTGGTCGGTGCGTTCCCCAGGTGACGCGGCGCGTCACCAGTCGTACGGAGCGGCACGAAGTGCGGAACGAGTGACGCCGAGCGGCACCGAGTGACGCCGAGCGGCGCCGAGAGAGGAATGGAGTGGCCATGAACGGAGCGGACCGCGACGTCGACGACCTCGCTTCGATCCCGGGCGGGACCGAGCAGATCGTGATCTGCAGGGACAGGGCCTCGGGCACCAGGGCGGTGATCGCACTGGACGACACGACGCTCGGGCCGGCCCTCGGCGGCGTCCGATGGGTCGCGTACCCGAGTGAGGCCGCCGCCATCGCCGAGGTCCGGCGGCTCGCGCGGGGGATGACCCTGAAGAACGCCTGTGCCGACATCCCCTACGGCGGCGGGAAGTCCGTGATCTTGCGGGAGGCCGGGAGCGCCACGCGCGAGCAGGTGATGCGTGGCTTCGGCCGCTTCGTCGCGAGGCTGGGCGGGGCGTACGTGCCGGGGGTCGACATGGGCACCTCCGTCGAGGACCTGGCGGTGATCGGGGAGGTCGCGCCGGACGTGAGCTGCGACCACGTCGACCCTTCCCCGTACACGGCACTGGGCGTGCTCGCGGCGATCGAGGCTGCAGCATCGGCGTCGGGGATCGGGAACCTCGAGGATCTGCGCGTGCTCGTGCAGGGGGTCGGCCACGTGGGGGAGTCCCTGGCACTGCGGCTGGCGGCGCGCGGGGCGCGGGTACTGGTCGCCGACGTCGACGCGGGGCGAGCCGAGAGGGTCGCCAAGGAGACGGGCGGCGTGGTGGTCCCGCCGGACGCCGTGTCGTCCACGCCATGCGACGTGCTCGCACCGTGCGCGGCGGCAAGAGTCGTCGACGAGCGCAACGTCGGCTCGCTTCCGTGCCGTGCGGTCGTGGGCGCCGCCAACGACATCCTCGCTCGTCGCGGGCTCCACCGCCATCTCGTGGAGCGAGGAGTCGTCTACGTGCCTGACTTCGTCTCCAACGCAGGAGGGGTGATCCAGATCCACGCCATCCGAGCGGGTTGGGACGAGCAGACGACCGAGCGGGCGGTGCTCCGCATCGGAGAGCGCGTGGCGGACCTCCTCGCGAAGGCGGCCTCGTCGGGGCTCACCCCGCTGGAGGCGGCTGAGGAGGACGCGTCGGCTCGGATCGGGAGGAAGGTCGAGATCCCCTCATGAGCTCTCCAGCGGGGTAGAACCTCAAGTTGACACGAAGTACATGTCACTCGGCCCCGCTAGGCTGCCGGGCGTGGGCGAGCCGCTGCTTTCGATCGGCGAGGTCGCCGAGCGGACCGGCGTCGCAGCCTCCGCGCTGCGCTTCTACGAGTCCGAGGGGCTCCTCAGCTCGACCCGAACCCCAGGTGGCCAGCGCCGGTACCCGCGCAGCGCGCTCAGACGGGTTGCCTTCGTGCGCGTGGCGCAGCGTGTGGGGCTGAGCCTCGAGGAGATCCGCGAGGCGCTGGCGACCCTTCCGTCCTCCCGCACGCCGACCAAGGCGGACTGGGCGCGGCTGTCGGCCTCGTGGAGGCCCCGGCTCGACGAGCAGATCGCCGTCCTCGAGCGGCTCCGCGACGAGCTGACCTCCTGCATCGGGTGCGGTTGCCTGTCGCTCAGGGAGTGCTCGCTCTCCAACCCCTCCGACGCGGCTGGCGAAGCTGGTCCGGGACCCCGGTACCTCCTGGGGGACGAGCGTCCCCGCACGCCCGCTGGGTCCAGATCCGCCCGCTGAGCCCAGGTCTGCCCCGGGGCGACCGTTGCCCGCCCGGCGGCGACCGGTTCCTGCGCACCGGCCAACTACCGGTTCCTGCGCACCGGCTACCGTTTCGTGCGCAGCGGGAGCCGGGCCTGCACGAGGAGGACGGGTCATGAGGGTGCGGGGCGCCGTCGTGGTGAGCCTGACCTCCACGATCGCCCTGGCTGCCGGGGTCGCTGTGGGTGCAGTCTCGGGCCCGCGCGCCTCCGACGTCGCTCAGTCCCAACAGCTCGAGACCCGTCGCTCCCCGACCACCACCTACCTGAGCGAGTCGCAGTGCCTTGCGACAGCGTCGATCCGCCTACCCTGCTACGACCCGGCGCAGATCCAGCGTGCCTACGACGAGGGGCCGTTGTTCCGCAAGGGGATCGACGGGCGCGGCCAGACGATCGTCATCGTGGACTCCTTCGGGTCCCCGACGATCCGCAGGGACCTCGGCATCTTCGACGCCAAGTTCGGCCTTCCGCCCCCGCCGCACCTGGGGATCATCCAGCCGGCCGGCAAGGTGCCTCCCTTCGACCCGAGGACAACAACAATGGTTGGCTGGGCGGGGGAGACCACCTTGGACGTCGAGTGGGCGCATGTGGTGGCACCCGGTGCGAGCCTGCTCGTGGTCGAGACCCCGGTCTCGGAGACCGAGGGCGCGACCGGCTTCCCCCAGATCGTCGCGGCGGAGAACGACGTCGTCGCGCACCATCTCGGAGACGTCATCAGCCAGAGCTTCGGTGCGAACGAGCGGACGTTCCCGTCGCCGTCACGCATCGAGTCCCTGCGCAGCGCCTTCGTCGCGGCGGCGGGGGCGGGGGTGACCGTCGTCGCGTCGACCGGGGACACAGGGGTGAGCGACTTCACGACAGCCACAGGAGAGCGCTACTCCACGACGCCGACGGTCACATGGCCGGCGAGCGACCCGCTGGTGACCGCCGTCGGCGGGACCCGGCTCAGCCTGGACTCCGATGGAGCGCGCACGGCGCCGGACGAGGTGTGGAACGACTCCTACGACCCGGTCGCCAACGAGTTCGTCTTCGGGACATCGCGGCCCCACCCGGACGCGAGCGGAGGCGGGGTCTCGTCGGTGTTCTCGAGGCCGTCGTACCAGGCAGACGTCGCGCGCGTGGTGGGGGACCACCGAGGCATCCCCGACATCTCGATGAGCGCCGCGTGCTCAGGTCTCGTCGACACGTACCAGAGCTTCGGAGGCCCCACACCGCCAGGCTGGTACTACGTGTGCGGGACGAGCGAGGCTGCGCCGCTGTTCGCGGGGATCGTCGCACTTGCGGACCAGGTGGCCGGCCACGGCCTCGGCCTGATCAACCCGGCGCTCTACGCGATGGCGCGTGCGCACGAACCGGGGATCGTGCCGGTGTCGAAGGGGGACACGACGGTGTCCTTCGACGAGCGCGGCCGTGAGGAGACCGTCAAGGGCTACGAGGCGTCGGACGGCTACAACCTCGCGTCGGGCCTCGGCACGGTCGACGCGGCACGGTTCGTCCCCGAGCTCGTGCGGACGGAGCGGCGCGTGGGGACCGGCTTGTCGTACGGCTTCCTGTCCGGGCCCGGCACCTGACCGGCAGGGGGCGGCTGCGCGTCAGGGCCTCGCGGCGCTCAGAGGTCTGCCGGACGGTTCCCCCGGAGGCTGAGCTGCTCACCGATCCGCTCGGGCTCGGTCTGCCAGTGCCAGTCGGTCTGGGTCCCCGCTCCCTCGAGGGGGGTGCCCGGACCGAGGAGCTCGCGGACGGCCGCTTCGAGCTCCTGGGGCGTCGATGCACCGACGGCCGTCACCGTCCCGTCCTCGTCGACGAGGACGTTGGTCGGGACCCCGCGGATGCCGAGCCGTTCGACCAGCTCCCCTCTCTCGTCGACGAGCACGGTCCCTTCGACACCCCAGAGCTCGCAGAATGTCCGGGCCTCGGCGTAGGCCCCCGTCCCCTCCCAGACGTCCACAAGGATGATCTCCAGACCAGACCGGCCTGCACGGCGACGCAGGTCCTCGATGACCGGCGCCTCCGCGTTGCACGGGCCTCACCAGCTCGCAAAGACGTTGATCACGTACTTGCGGCCGGCCCATTCGCCCAGGTCCCGTAGCTCCTTGGTCCACAGGTCCGGCAACGACAGCTCGGGCATCTTGCGACCCACCATGGGGTGGCGCACGGGAGCGACCCTCGCCGAGGGCGGCCCCGGGAGCAGGTCGTCGGCGATCGTGAGCGTGCCGGAACCTGCGTTGGCGACCAGCAGGCGGCCAGGATGGAGGGGGTCCTCGCAGACCCCCCCGGGTGCCGCGCCGACCGGGATCCTCGACCACTCCACGCCGTCGAGGCCCATGACGCTCACCGTGCCGTCGCCGCGGTTGCCGACGTAGAGGCGGTCTCCGCGCGACCCGATCGTGAGCCCGACGGGGGCGTTCGGAACGGCCATCTCGGCCACCTTCTCGACGCGTTCCCCGTCGACCCTGCTGATCGTGCTGGCGAGCGAGTCCGCGATGAACAGGTCCCCGCTCTCCTGGTGGACGCCCAGTGCGCACGGGCCGGCCGGAAGGGAGAGTCGTCCGGTCACCTCGAGGGTGTCGGCGCGGACCGCAGTGACCGACGACGCCACGAAGTTCACGCAGTAGACGCGGCCGAGCTGCGGGTTGGCGGCGACGGCGCCGGCGCCGAGCTCCGCCTCGACGACCCCGACGCGCTCGAGGCGGTCCAGGTCGATCACGCTCATGGTGGAGCTCGCTGCGTCGCCCGAGTACAGCCGGCGTCCCTCGACGTCGATGCAGAGCCCGGCGGGGTACGAGCCGACGCCGATGGTGGTGACGACGTCGCCGGTCGAGGCGTCGATCACGGAGACCTGGTCCGAGCGCGCGTCCGCGGTGAAGACGCGCCCGGTCGCCTCGTCGACGGCGATGTCGATGGGCTCGCCCCCGACGGGGATCGTCTGGACGACGCAGAGCTCGGCCTGGTCGACGACGGCGACGGCGTTGGACCTCGAGCAGGCCACGTAGATCATCCCCGTCGCGCGGTGGACGGCGACTCCTTCGGGGTCCAGGCCGACCGCCACCTCGCCGAGGATCCGGTAGCTGCGTGAGCCGTCGCCGAGGTCGACGCGGCAGGCCGGCCCCCCTTCGAGGACCGGCAGGCCGTCACCCGGCGCGCCGGTCCCGGGCTCGAGCTCCTCGAGGAGCGGGGGCGCGCCTTCCAGCGGCTCGTCCGGAAGCGCAGACATCAGGGGCTTCTCCTCCCGTGGTCGGCATTGGTCGTACCCCGACGGTTGCGGGACGGAACCGTCGACACGGTGACGCTGCCGGATCCGTGCCCACAGACGATTGCAACCCGCGCAGCCCGCGTGCAAGACGGGCCGATGGCCGGACCCCCCCGGGCACCCCCACCAGCTCCCGCACGACCGTGCGCGGGCTCGACGCCTCGCACGCCTCTACGCTCGGCTCCCGGAGGTGTCCAGGCGCCTGGTGGGCCTCCCCGCCTTCAAAGCGGGTGGGACGGGTGATCCCCGTCCGGCGGGTTCGATTCCCGTCCACCTCCGCGGACGACATCGACGCGCGCGGCCACGAAAGGGGCTGCGACGGGGACTCCGCCACGGTCGCGGCCCGAGAGTTGCACGTATAGTGAGACTCTCGCACGGGGATGTCGGGCTCGGCACGGGCGACCCGGCCCTGGACGGCAAGGAGCGTGATGGCCTCCAAGTCTGAGTCGGAGTCACCAAGCATCTGGCGTTGCGCGGCCTGCGGGGCTCTCGTCCATCCCGCCGACGAGGAGACGCCGGCGGCGTGGTGCCTCAGGTGCCGCCGGATGGTCGGGACCGTCCGCGACGGCGGCGAGCGGCGTCCCGCCTGACGCAAGGACCGCGGTCGGTCCCTTGGGGGCTGGGCTCGCGCATCGGCGGGTCCCTGCTCGGTCCGTGCCTAGGGTGACCGGGGGTGCGGCGAAGGGAGCGTGCGCGGTGGGCCACTACCACGACAGCCAGGAGCGGGTGCGTGACGAGTACGGGCGACTGCGAGCGGCGGCCCCGGACGTCGCGTCGGCGTACGCGGCGCTGCACCGCAGCGCCATGGCGCCCGGTGCGCTGCCCGCCAAGACCAAGGAGCTGATCGCCCTGGCGATCGCGATCACCCGGCAGTGCGAGGGGTGCATCACGGCACACGCGCGTGCCGCGGCCCGCAGGGGCGCGACCGCTCAGGAGGTCGCCGAGACGGCAGCCGTCTGCATCCTCATGAACGGCGGACCCGGCACCGTCTACGGCCCCATGGCGCTCGCGGCCTTCGACGAGCTCGGCACAGATGCAGACGGCGGTTCCTGACCTCCCCGTCGCTGCTCCGGTTCCATGAACCGGCGCGAATGGCGTTAGGGTCCGGGCGTGCGACTTGCCACGTTCCTCGTGCCGGGCGAGGCGCCGGAGGGCGCCTCCACCCGGCGGCACACCGGAGTCCTCGACGGGGACGACCTCGTCGACCTGTCGGACCCCGCGGTGGGGTTGCCCGGGGACATGATCACCCTCCTCGGCCTTGGTGACGAGGCATGGGAGCGGGCTGCCCGGGCGCCGGCGACCGGAGCGAGGCGCTGGGGGATCGAGTCGGTCGAGCTCCTCGCGCCGGTCACGTCTCCCCCCAAGGTGCTGGCGATCGGGCTCAACTACCGCGCTCACGTGGAGGAGATGGGACGTGAGCTGCCAGCGCACCAGTACTGGTTCAACAAGCAGCGCACGTCGGTGACCGGGCCCTCGGCCGACATCCTCGTGCCGCCGGTCTCCGAGCAGGTCGACTACGAGGGCGAGCTCGGGATCGTGATCCGGAAGTGGGCGAAGTCCGTGCCGGCCTCACGCTGGCTCGATGTCGTGGCGGGCTTCACCGTGGTGAACGACGTCAGCGTCCGGGACTGGCAGGCGCACTCCCCGACGTTCACCATGGGCAAGTCGTTCGACACCCACTGCCCGCTCGGGCCCTGGATCGTGACGCCCGACGAGGTCGGCGACGTCCGTGGCCTCTCGTTGCGTACGTGGGTCAACGGGGAGCTCCGACAGGACTCCTCCACGGCGGACCTGATCTTCGGGCCTGACGAGATGATCGAGTACCTGACCACCGTGTTCCCGCTCGAGCCTGGGGACGTGCTGTCCACGGGCACCCCCTCGGGTGTGGGCGCCGGGTTCCGACCGCCCCGTTGGCTCAAGCACGGGGACGTCGTGCGCGTGGAGGTCGAGCGGGTCGGCGTCCTCGAGAACCGGGTCGTCGGGCATCCCCCCGCCGCCCCGCCGCCAGATCCCGGTCCCGGCTGACGCGTGCGGGTGCGCCGGCGCAGCGGCGCCTCGGCCCGCTGCACGGCGGATCGCCGCCGCACGGCAGAATGGGAGGCGTGGATGAGCAGGGCGAGCAGGAAGCACGGCTGAGCGACGAGGAGCGTGCGGCGCGGCTCGCGCAGCTCCAGTCCCTGATGGACCTCATGCGGCCAGCGGTGCAGGCGGACGGCGGTGACCTCGTCCTCGTGTCCGCAGACGTCGAGACCGGGGTCGTGGAGGTCCAGCTCCAGGGTGCCTGCAGCTCCTGCGCGATCAGCGCTTCCACCCTCCAGGGCGGCGTCGAGCGCATCCTGAGGGACAGGCTCCCCTGGGTCACCGAGGTGCTGGGGGGCGTCACAGAGGCGCTCGATCCCTTCGAGAGCGCCGCGCTCGGCCAGGGCGCCTACGTGCCACGCCTCTAGCCAGGTCCCTCGGGTCCTGGGGTCGTCGGAGCCTGCTCGCAGCCTGTTCGGCGTCGTCGCCTGTCGGGCACGAACCGGGCCGCCGCCGAGCCCTCACGTTAGTTAGAAAAACTAAGTATAATGGGCTCGTGGTGGAAGGCGGGGTCGGCACCCTCACGGCCGAGAGCGAGCTCCCTGGCAGGATCAGGATCGCCGTCACGCGGCTGAACCGCCGGCTGCGCCAGGAGGCGCTCGCGGGGATCTCGCCTCCCCAGGAGTCCGCCCTCTCTGCGATCAAGAGGCTGGGCGAGCCGACGCTGGGGGAGCTGGCCCAGGCCGAGCAGGTGCAGCCGCCCACGATGACCCGGGTGGTCGCGTCGATGGAGGCTGCAGGCCTCGTCGTCCGGCACACCGACGAGTGCGACCGCCGGGTGAGCAGGGTCGCGCTGACTCCCAGGGGACGGGCGACGCTCGAGCGGATCAAGAGCAGGAAGAACGCCTACCTCGCCCGCCGGGTCGCCACCCTCAGCCCGAGCGAGCTCGCCCGCGCGATGGACCTGGTCGCGCTCCTCGAGCAGCTGGTCTCCGAGGAGTGAGCGGGCAGTGAGGACCCGCGTCCGCGAGACCGCCGCCAGGACGTTCCGTGCGCTGCGGGTGCGCAACTTCCGCCTCTACTTCGCCGGCCAGGTCGTGTCGGTCTCGGGGACCTGGATGCAGACCGTGGCGCTCGGCCTGCTCATCCTGTCCGACCAGCTCCACGGCAACGGGCTCGACGTCGGTGCCGCGACCGCCCTCCAGTACGCGCCGATCCTCGTCTTCGGCACCTGGGGAGGCGTGGTTGCGGACCGGGTCGACAAGCGCCGCCTGCTCGTGGTCACCCAAGCGTGTGCCGGGATCCTGGCGTTCGTGCTCGCGCTGCTGACGGGGCTGCACGTCGTCCGCATGTGGGAGGTGTTCCTCCTCGCAGCGCTCCTCGGGTGCGTGACGCTGTTCACAAACCCCGCGCGCCAGGCGTTCGTCTCCGAGATGGTGGGGCGCGAGCTGCTGCCCAACGCCGTCAGCCTGAACAGCGTCCTCATGAACTCGGCACGGGTGATCGGCCCGGCGATCGGCGGCGTGCTGATCTACACGACGGGCTTCGCGACCTGCTTCTTCGTCAACGCCGCGTCGTACGGCGCGGTGATCGTGGCGCTCGCCTTGATGCGGAACGCCGACCTCCACCGCTCCGAGCGGGTCCCTCGGGCTCGGGGCCAGGTCCGGGAGGGGCTGCGGTACGTCTGGCGCACCCCCGAGCTGCGCGATCCGCTCCTCGCCATGGGGGTGGTCGGGACCCTCGCCTTCAACTTCACGACGACCCTGCCCCTGCTCGCGGAGTTCACGTTCCACGGCGGACCGGGAACCTACAGCGCGTTCACCGCGGCGATGGGAGCCGGAGCGGTCGTGGGTGGTCTGCTCGTGGCCCACCGGAGCAGGCCGTCTTCGGGGCTCCTCGGGCTGATCGGGATGGCCTTCGGCGCGATGATCGCCCTCGTCGGGCTGCTCCCGACCGAGGCGCTCACGATCGTCGCCCTCGTGCCCATGGGCCTGTGCAGCATCGCGTTCATCGCGACGGCCAACGCCAACCTCCAGATGGCCTCCGACCCGAGCCTCCGAGGCCGCGTCATGTCGCTCTACGCGATCGCCTTCCTCGGCAGCACCCCCATCGGCGCGCCGCTCATGGGGTGGGTGAGCGACGCCACGTCGCCTCGTGTGGCGCTCGTGATCGGTGCGGTCGCCGCAGTCGTCGCGTCGGCACCCCTGGCTCGGCGGTGGTTGCGCCGTCGCGCCCACACCGTGCCCGACGTGCCGGGCAGGAGAGCGGACGTGGCCGCCTGAGGTCCGGAGAGGTCCCGGATGGCCGTCCGAGACCGCATGGCACCCTCAGCGGGCCTTCGGTTCCTTGGGTAGGCCCAGCACGCGCTCTCCCACGATGTTGCGCTGGATCTCGGCGGTCCCGCCCCAGATCGTCTCGGACCTCGAGAAGAAGAACGACGCCTGGAGCTCGTCGACGGGGTAGTCGGCGCGCCCGCGTCGTGCCGTGGAGCGGCCACCGCTCAGCTCGACTCCGCCGGGGTCGCCGCGCAGCACCTGGGCGTCCATCCCGTAGATGTCCATCGCGAGCTCCATGGTGCGGCGATGCGTCTCGGACCAGAACATCTTGTGGCACGCGGCGAGCCGAGCCGTGTGGTTCGTGCCGTTGAGCGCATCGGCGAGGGTCCTCAGCCCGTTGACCTGCATGATCTTGACGGCCGTCCACGCCTCCGCGAGGCGTTGTCGGATCAGGGGGTCGAGGTGGCGCCCGCGCCCGCGCGCCGCCTGGACGATCGCCTCGAGCTCCCGCTCGAAGCGCCGGTACCCCGTGGTCGCCGAGGTCCCGCGCTCGAAGCCGAGCGTGGTCATCGCGACCTTCCACCCGTTGTTCACGCCGCCGACCACGTTGTCCTTGGGGCAGCGCGCGTCGGAGAAGAAGACCTCGTTGAACTCGGCCGAGCCGTCGATCTGGGCGATGGGCCGGACCTCGACGCCGGGCTGCTTCATCGGGACGAGGAGGTAGGAGATGCCGGCGTGCTTCTCCGCACCGGGGTCGGTGCGGGCGAGAAGGAAGATGTAGTCGGCGTACTGCGCCTGGGTGGTCCAGACCTTCTGGCCGTTCACGACCCACTCGTCGCCGTCGAGCTCCGCCCGGGTCTTCAGGGACGCGAGGTCGCTCCCCGCGTCCGGCTCCGAGAACCCCTGGCACCAGGAGATCGACCCGTCCAGGATCCCGGGGATGAAGCGCCGCTTCTGCTCCTCGGTGCCCCACTGCAGGATCGTCGGCCCGACGAGCGTGTCCCCGAAGAAGTCGGCGCGCATCGGCGCACCCGCGCGGGCGAACTCCTCGGTCAGCACCACCTGCTCGAGGAGCGACAGGCCCCTGCCGCCGTACTCGGCCGGCCACCCCGCGCAGATCCACCCGCCCTCTACGAGCTTCCTGGTCCACTCCTCGTTGAAGGCGCGGCGCTCGTCGGGGGTCATCGACGACCGAGCCTCCTCCCAGCCCTCGGGGAGGTGCTCGTCCAGCCATCTACGGATCTCCGCGCGGAACGACTCGGCTTCGGGGGGGTAGGCGAGGTGCACCGCCCGGTGAGACTACCGGCCGCCCTTGGGTCCGGCCCTGGGACCGCCCCGTTGCCCGTCCTACGCCGTGGTGGGACTGCTGCGCTACCGTTCGGGCGGTGACCGCGACCACGCCGGCCGTGCGCATCGTCCACTTCTCGAGCGTCGTGCGGCGCCCGCTCGTCGACTCCGCCGGCGAGCGGGTGGGCAGGGTGGAGGACCTCGTGGTCCACCTGGGGGCTCCGCACCCGCCGGTCGTCGGTGCCGTGGTCCGCATCGCCGGACGCGACCTGTTCGTGCAGGCCCGCAGGATCGCCGGGATCGGAGCGCGCGAGCTGCGCTTCACCGGCAACCGCGTCGACCTCAGGCGCTTCGAGCGGCGGCCGGGCGAGCTCCTCCTCGGGCGGGACCTGCTCGCCCGGCACCTCATCAACGTCGCCGGCGGCCGCCTCATCCGTGCCAACGAGATCGAGCTCGCGGAGGTGAACGGCGTCTGGGAGATCATCGGGGTGGACCCGTCCCGCCGGAGCGTCGTCCGTAGGATCCTGCGCGGCCACCTCGTGTCGAACGGTCCGCCCGCCCAGATCGTCGACTGGGCGAGCATCGAGCCCTTCGTGGCCCACGTCCCCACCGCCCGCCTCCGCATCCCGTACCGCAAGCTGGCGCGTCTGCACCCCGCGCAGATCGCGGACCTCGTGGAGGCGGCCTCGCACGAGGAGGGAGAGGAGATCATCGAGGCCGTCGGCGCCGACCGCGAGCTCGAGGCCGACGTCTTCGAAGAGCTCGACCCCGAGCACCAGATCGAGTTCCTCCAGTCCCGCTCGGACCAGGACGCCGCCCGGCTGCTCGCCTCGATGGCTCCCGACGACGCGGCGGACCTCATCATGGAGGCGGACCAGGACCGCCGGCTCCGGCTCCTCGAGGCGCTCCCGCAGCCGCAGCGGCACAAGGTCCGCCTGCTGCTCAGCTACAACCCCGAGACGGCGGGTGGCCTCATGAGCCCGGACTTCGTCTCCCTGCCCGAGACCGCGACGGTCGAGGAGGCGCTGGGCGCGGTGCGGCGCAGCACCGCGGCGCCCGAGTCGCTCCAGGTGGTCTTCGCCCTGCACGACGACGGCACGGTGGCCGGCTCGACCTCGATCGTGGCGCTGCTGAGGGCGCAGCCGACGGCGACGCTCGGATCGGTGGTCCGGGAGATCCCCGCCCACCTGCACCCCGACTGGGACCTCGGTGCGACGGTCCGCAAGATGTCGGACTTCAACCTGATGGTGGCGCCGGTCCTCGACGCCGACCACCGGCACATCCTGGGTATCGTGACGGTGGACGACGTGCTCGAGCTCATGCTGCCGACCGGATGGCGGCGCGACTTCGGCACGATGTCGCCCGAGGACTGACCCGACCGACGGGCCGGACGCGAAGAGAGTCGATGGAACCTCCACATAGGGGACCTGCGGGGTGCACGACCCCGTCCCCCACCCCTCATAGGACCGACGGACCGCCTCGCCGGCGGGCTGTGCGCAGGCTCCCGGGAGCGGCGCGGGCTCACACTCCGCGCTGAGCCCTGGTGGCGTGCCCGCACGCCACCGGGAGTGCAGCGAAAGGAGGTGTGCGATGGCAGACGCCGGGACCGGCGCCCGGGGCTCCGGGACCCGTTCGGCAGGGGCGGTCGTGCCTGGAGCGGACGGGCTCGACGCTCATGGGTCCGCGGTGCTCGACGAGGCGCACCTCGGCGACATCCAGGGGGCGTTCGGGACCATCCGGGCGTCCGACTCCGACTCGCGCCGGAGCTGGAAGACGCGCCTGCTCACGCTGCTCGCGATCATCGGCCCGGGGATCATCGTCATGGTCGGCGACAACGACGCCGGGGGCGTCTCCACCTACGCCCAGGCCGCCCAGAACTACGGACTGACGCTGCTGTGGACGCTCCCGCTGCTCGTGCCGGTGCTCATCGTGAACCAAGAGATGGTCGTGCGGCTCGGAGCGGTGACCGGAGTGGGCCACGCGCGCCTCATCAACGAGCGGTTCGGGAAGTTCTGGGGAGCCTTCTCCGTCGGCGATCTCTTCATCTTGAACTTCCTCACGATCACGACCGAGTTCATCGGCGTGAACCTCTCCCTCGGCTACTTCGGGGTCAGCCCCGACATCTCGGTCCCCGTCGCAGCCGTCGCGCTCATCGCGATGACCGCGACGGGGAGCTTTCGGCGATGGGAACGGTTCATGTTCGTCTTCATCTTCGCCAACTTCCTCGTCATCCCGCTCGCCGTCTTCAGCCATCCCCACGCCTCGTCGTTCTTCCGGGGCTTCTTCGTCCCAGGGGTTCGGGGCGGCTTCACCTCGACCTCCGTGCTCCTCGTGATCGCCATCGTGGGCACGACGGTCGCCCCGTGGCAGCTCTTCTTCCAGCAGTCCAACATCGTCGACAAGCGCATCACCCCGCGCTGGATCTCCTACGAGCGGGCCGACACCGTGATCGGCTCGATCGTCACGGTGATCGCCGCATCGCTGATCATGGCCGCGGTCGCTGCCGCCTTCAGCGGGCACGCGATGCTCGGGCACTACACGAACGCCGAGGCGGTCGCGCACGGACTGGCCCGTGTCGTCGGCGACGCCTCCGGCGCGCTGTTCTCCGTCGTCCTTCTGAACGCGTCCCTGATCGGCGCGGCCTCGGTCACCCTCGCGACCTCCTACGCCTTCGGCGACGTGTTCGGGATGCGCCACTCCCTCCACCGCAGCTGGCGCGACGCCAAGTTCTTCTACGCCTCCTTCTCGGCGATGGTCGTCGTGGCGGCTGCGATCGTCCTCGTCGCGACAGGGCGGTTGCAGGGGCTGATCACCACCGGTGTCCAGGCCCTTGCTGGCGTGCTCCTTCCGAGCGCGACGGTGTTCCTCCTCCTGCTCTGCAACGACAAGGAGGTGCTCGGGCCCTGGGTGAACCGCCCGTGGCTGAACGTCGTCGCCTTCGGCATCGTGTCGATCCTCCTCGTGCTGTCGCTCGTGCTCATGGCGACGACCGTCTTCCCGCACCTCGACGTCCGGATCCTCGCGCTGGCGATGGGGGCTGCGCTCGCCCTCACCTTCGCCGTGGGAGGGGCCGCCTACTGGCGGGTGCTCAGGCTGCGTCCACCCGACCCGCCGGTGCCCCGGGCGCGGCGCGACCGGTGGCGGATGCCGCCGCTGGCCCGCCTGGAGCGCCCGGTCTGGTCGCGCGGCAGGCTCCTGGCCATGTACGCCCTGCGCGGCTACCTCGTGCTCGCGGTCGCGCTGCTCGCGCTGAAGGCCTTCCAGCTCGGACTCCATCGGTGAGCCGCCGGCGCCGCGCCCGAACCGGCTTGCACCCCGAGCGCGCACGGGTAGAGGCTGTCGGGCCATGACCGCACGAGGCCCGAGCGGGCACGCCGTTGCCTGACGGCCTGCGCCGATCGTGGCGCGAGGTGCGCGAGTCCTGGGAGCGGTCCCGCAGGAGCCACGTCCCGCCCCCCGTCCAGGCCGCGCCGCCGGAGCCGGGAGGTCTGCGGGTCGCCTTCCTCGTCTACAGGGGCAACCCGCAGTGCGGCGGTCAGGGTGTCTACACCCGGCACCTGACCCGCGAGCTGGTCGGCCTGGGGAACTCGGTGACGGTCTTCTCGGGCCAGCCGTGGCCCGAGCTCGACGACGGGGTGGGCTTCGTCCCCCTCCCGGGCCTGGACCTGTACCGGGAGCCCGATCCCTTCCGGCTCCCGCACCCCAGGGAGCTGCGGGACCTCGCCGCGGCCGTCGAGCTCGGCGTGATGCTCTCCGGGGGGTTCGGCGAGCCGCTCGCCTTCTCGCTTCGGGCGCGCCGTGCGCTCCGGGCGCGGCGTGTCGACTTCGACCTTGTCCACGACAACCAGTGCCTCGGCACGGGGATGCTCGGGGTCCTCGCAGACGGCTGGCCGCTGCTCACGACCCTGCACCACCCGATCACCGTCGACCGCCAGCTCGCCCTCGACCACGCCGTGGGGCCCTGGCAGCGCTACACGACGCGGCGCTGGTTCGGGTTCCTGCGGATGCAGGTCCGCGTCGCCAGACGGCTGCCGGCGGTGGTCACCGTGTCCGCGTCCTCCCGAGCGGACATCGCCTCCCAGATGGGGGTCCCTGTCGAGCGGATGGCCGTCGTGCCCGTCGGCGTGGACCACACCGTGTTCCGCCCGCGTCCCGGCCTGCGCCCGGTGCCAGGGAGGCTCATGGTGACCTCGTCGAGCGACGTGCCGATGAAGGGCCTCGTGCCGCTGCTCGAGGCGTTCGCCGAGCTGCGGGCCCGGCGCACAGTCGAGCTCGTCGTCGTCGGCAGGCCACGCAAGGACGGCCGGGTCGACCGGGCCCTCGACCGCCTGGGGCTCCGCCAGGTGGTCACCTTCGTGAGCGGGATCAGCGACGAGGAGCTCGCCCGGCTCTACGGCGAGGCGGAGGTGGCTGTCGTCCCGTCGCTCTACGAGGGGTTCTCGCTCCCGGCCGTCGAGGCGATGGCGTGCGGCGTCCCGGTGGTGACCACGACGGGTGGCGCGCTGCCCGAGGTCGTCGGGCGAGACGGCGAGACGGCGGTGCTCGTCCCCCCGGGCGACCCGCCCGCGCTCGCGGCCGCCATCTCGAGCCTCCTCGACGACGCTGCGGCACGGGCGCGGCTCGGGGCGGCAGGGCGGGCGCGCGTGCTGGAGCGCTTCACGTGGCGGGCCACGGCCGAAGGGACGGTCGCCTGCTACCGGGCTCTCCTCGAGGGCCGCAGCCTCGGGGTGCCGTCCCGACCCGTCTCCCCCGGTGGGGCGCGGGGACACCCCTGCGAGCCCGAGGCCGTAGGCACCGGGGCCCCCGCATGCTGACCGTCGACTTCGACCGGCTCGGGCTCCGTCCGGGCGACCGGGTCCTCGACCTCGGCTGCGGGGCGGGGCGTCACGCCTTCGAGGCCGCGCGTCGGGGAGCCGAGGTCGTCGCGCTCGACGCCGGGGCCGACGAACCGGTGCAGGTCCGCGCGATGCTCCTGGCGATGCTGGCGGCTGGCGAGCTCGACCCGTCGCGCTGCCACGCCGGCGCCATTCGGGCGGACGCCCGCGCGCTCCCCTTCGCCGAGGGCTCCTTCGACCGCGTCGTCGCTGCCGAGGTCCTCGAGCACATCGACGAGGACGTCGGCGTGATGGCCGAGCTGGCCCGCGTGCTCCGGCCCGGCGGGACCATGGCGGTCACGGTGCCGCGCTGCGGCCCCGAGGTCCTCAACTGGCTCCTCTCCGACGACTACCACGACGTGCCCGGTGGCCACATCCGCATCTACCGGCGCCGAAGCCTGCTGCAGCGCTTGGCGTCCTGCGGGCTGGCCGTCACCGGCCACCACCACGCGCACGGGCTGCACACGCCCTACTGGTGGCTGCGCTGCCTCGTCGGGCCCGGCAACGACGCGCACCCCGCCGTCGCCGCGTACCACCGGCTGCTCGTGTGGGAGATCGTGCGGCGCCCCCGCGCGATGCGCCTGGCGGCGGCGGTGCTCGACCCGCTCCTCGGCAAGAGCCTCGTCGTCTACCTGGAAAGGTCCCGGGCGAGTGCGGCGACCGTAGCGGGCTCCCGTCGGCCCATGGCGGAGGCCGCCGCGTGAGCCTCCGGCGCCACGTGACCGCGGACGTGCCGGAGGTGCCGGACGCCCTCGCAGCCGGCGACGTCTACCGGAGCGGGTGCGCCATCGCGTCGGTGCAGCGGCCCGACGGGATGATCCCGTGGTTCCCCGGCGGCCATTGCGACCCCTGGAACCACGTCGAGGCGACCATGGCCCTCACCCTGTGCGGCCTCCTCGACGAGGCCGAGGCCGCCTTCGCCTGGCTCGAGTCGACCCAGCTCGGCGACGGCAGCTGGTTCAACTACTACCTGGACGGCGCGGTCGCCGACCCCCGGATCGACACGAACGTGTGCGCCTACGTCGCGACCGGCCTCTGGCACCACTCGCTGGTCACCGGGACCTACGACGTGCTGGCGCGGCACTGGACCATGCTCGAGCGTGCCGTCGACTTCGTGCTCCGCTGGCAGCGCCGAGACGGCGCCGTGCACTGGTCGCTCGACCCGGCGGGCCGTGCCGAGCGCGACGCGCTGCTCACCGGGTCGTCGTCCATCTTCCATAGCCTGCGTTGCGCCGTCGCGGCGGCCGAGGCATTGGACCGGCCCCGTCCCGACTGGGAGCTCGCCGCAGGGCGGTTGGGGCACGTCCTGGCCCGCCACCGCCAGTCGTTCGCCCCGAAGGACGAGTTCGCGATGGACTGGTACTACCCCGTCCTCGCAGGCGTGCTGACCGGCGAGGCGGCGTGCCGCCGGCTCGAGGCGACATGGGAGACCTTCGTGCTCGAGGGCCGCGGGGTGCGCTGCGTCTCGGGGAGCGAGTGGGTGACCGCGGCGGAGACGGCCGAGTGCGCCATCGCCCTCGCGGCGGCGGGCATGACGCGTCCTGCCCGCCAGCTCTTCGAATGGGGTCAAGGCCTCAGGCTCCCCGACGGCGCCTACTGGACGGGCATGGTCTACCCCGGTGAGGTCACGTTCCCCGGAGACGAGCGCACCACCTACACGGCGGCGGCGATGGTCTTGGCCGCCGATGCCCTGTCGGCGGCGTCGGGAGCGTCGGGGCTCTTCTTCGGGGAGACCCTCCCCGCAGCGGTGGACCTCTCCCCGTCGCGCTGCAACGCCGGAGCGGGGTGCGATGCGAGCCGGTGACGCGGAGCACGCCGGTGGAGCGGCGGGCGGGCGGCCACCCGTGGTCGGCGCCCCCGAGGACGCCGCCCCCGAGGACGCCGCCCGGGTTCCCCTCGACGCCCGCGGCGCGCAGACGGCGGCGGCGACCCGGGTCATCCTCCGCCCGCTCGCCAACCCGCTCCCGCTCGGGTTCCTCGGGCTGTTCTTCTCGACGATGCTGCTCGCCGGGGTCGAGCTCGGGTGGGTGCCTGAGAGCCAGGAGCGGTACCTCGCCGTCGGCGCCCTGGTGCTCACGGTGCCCGTGCAGTTCATCGCCTGCGTCTACGGCTTCTTGGTGCGAGACCTCGTCGCGGGGACCGGCATGGGCCTCCTCGCGGGCTCGTGGGCGACGATCGCGCTCGTCATCCTCCTCACCCCTCCCGGCTCCAAGAGCCCGGGCCTCGCGTGGATCCTCGTGCTCGCAGGGACCGCCCTCACGGTTCCCGCCTTCGCCGCGTCCCAGGCGAAGGTCCTCGCGGCGATCGTGAACCAGACCACGGCGCTGCGGTTCTGGGTGACCGCCGTCTACGAGTGGGGCGCGCCCCACGTGTGGGAGACGGCGGCCGGCGCGCTCGGGATCGCGCTCGGTGTGCTCGCCCTGTACGCCGCGCTCGCCTTCGAGGTGGAGGACCAGCGCCGGGAGACGGTCCTGCCGACCTTCCGCAGAAAGTCCGGCCTGGTCGCGATGACCGGGGACCTCGCCCACCAGGTGACAAGGGCGCACAACGAGGCGGGCGTGCGCAAGCAGCTCTGATGCCCGTGCTCCCCGCTCAGCCCCTGTCCGGTCGCAGACGTCGCAGGACGCGCAGGCTGCCGCAGCACACCTCCTCCTCCCACGCGCCGGTCCGCATCGCGTGGCACCACAGCTCGTAGGGGGGGCGCCCGCCGTCCGCCGGGTCGCTGAACACGTCGTGGATCGCCAGGCGGCCGCCGACCGCGACGAGCGGCGCCCAGCCGCGGTAGTCCGCCCAGGCCGGCTCCTCGCCGTGCCCGCCGTCGATGAAGCAGAAGTCGAGCCTCGTCGTCCACACGGAGGCGACCGTCGGGGAGTCGCCCACCACGCCCACGACGGTCTCCTCGAGGCCCGCCTGCGCGATCGTCCGCCGCCAGTGGGGGAGCGTGTCGATGCGTCCGTCCGCCGGGTCGACGAGGTCCGGCTCGTGGTGCTCCCATCCCACCTGGTTCTCCTCGGAGCCCCGGTGGTGGTCCACACTGAACAGCACCGCCCCGCACGCCTCCGCCGCGGCGCCGAGGTACAGGGTCGACTTCCCGCACCAGGCTCCGATCTCGACGAAGACCGGCCGGGTGCCCTCACCCACGCCGTCACGGTGGGCGATGCCGGCGCGGCGACTGCGCCCGGCCGCGTCGAAGAGCGCCTCGCCCTCGGCGTCGGGCATGAACCCGCGGGTCCGGCGGGCGAGCGCGAGCAGTGCGGCGGTCCGCTCGGTCACGCGGCGAGAGCGTAGATGCCGTAGGCGGCGAACCCGAGCAGCGCGAGGCCGCCGGCGCGCCGGATCCACTCGAGGGGGAGGACCCGCAACAGGGCGCGCCCTCCGAAGGCGCCGGCGGCAGAGGCGGCCAGCAGCCCCGCGTAGGCGCCGATGCCGACCGCCCAGGGCTCGTGGTACTTCCCGACCAGGTTGATCGTGAGGAGCTGCGTCAGGTCGCCGAACTCGCCGACGATGATCACGCCGAAGGACGAGGCCACGACCTTCCAGGGTCTCTGGGGCACCTCGCGCACCGCGGCCGCCGCCGCCTCCTCCTCGCCGCTCGCCCGCTCGCGTCGCTCGGGCACGACGAGCAGGAGCACGGCCCCTCCGAAGAACAGGGCGGTGACGACGATCTCGAGCGCCTGGTGAGGGAGCAGCTCGATGGCGCGCCCCGCGCCGACAGCCAGGCTGACGTGGACGAGGAAGGCGCCGGCGGCGCCGAGCCACACGAGGATCGGGCGGCTCCGGCTGCCCATGACGAGCGTCGCGATCATCGTCTTGTCCGGGAGCTCCGCCGCACCGACGAGGACGAAGACGGTGGCGATGACCCCCGGAGTCACGCGGGACGCCTTCGGGTCAGGGCGCCGCCGCCTCGGCGAGCTCCGAGGCCATGTGCGACCCACTGCGCATCCGCTCGCCGAAGCCGACGTTGACCGCGAGCTGCTCGAGCGCCTGCACGACGCTTCGCTGCCCGACGCTCAGGGGGTGGGTGGTGCAGAAGCGGGTGACGTCCTCGGCGAGCTCGCGGTCGCGGCACAGCGTCCGTACCGACGAGAGCATGGCGCTGTGCGTCACGTCGGGGAAGCGCTCGAGGAGCACGGGCCACTCCGACTTGGTCCGCTCCCAGACGGCCGGGCCGCCCACCCGGTTCGCGAGCAGGGTGCGGACGAGGAACGGACCGTCGTGGCGCCGCACCTCGCCCAGCGCGAGGTCAAAGGTGCGCTGGCAGAGGCCCACGTCGGCGAACGAGCCGAGGGCGAGCAGGTGGCGCCGCTCGTCCTGAGGGTCCGACGGGTGCCGGTAGCGGTCCAGCACGGCGTCGTAGTCGCCGTCGCGGGGCTCGTCGGCGACGATCGCGAGCACCGCGCTCTCGAGGTCCGGGTCGATGGTTGCCTCGCCTCGGCGCCAGGCGTCGAACCGGCGGCGCGCCTCCGCCCGCACCTCGGCTGTGGCGCCGGTCGTCCCGAGCGCCTCGAGCAGCAAGGCCCGCAGCGTGGGGACCCGGTGCGCCTCGCCCGCGCGCGCGTCCCAGCCGACCGCCGCGGCGCGGGGGCCGAGGAGGGCGCGCGTCGCCGTCTGCACGACCTGCACCTCGGCGTCGCCGGCGACGCGCAGGCAGAGGCGGAGCGCAGAGGTCGCGACGTGGAACGGCTCCGGGTCGGCATGGTCCCCGAGCGCCGAGACGAGGCGGACGAGCTCGCGCAGGTCCGCGCGTCCGGCGAGCACGAGCGCCCAGGTGTCCGCGACGAGCTCCAGGCGCTCGAGCGGCGTGCAGGAGGCGAGGTGCGTCGCCAGGAGGGACCGGTGCTCCGGGGGGTAGGCGACCCGGTACACCCCCCACCCGCCGGCGTTGACGAGGGGGACGGCCCCGGCGCCGGGCGCAGCGGGGAGCGCGGCGGCACCGGTGTCGAGGAGCACGCGCGCGACGCCCCGGTGCGCGCCAGGCTCCGCGTCGACGCCCAGGTGGCGCACGAGAACCGGGACCATCCAGTGCTCCCCGATGGCGGACTCGCCCCCTGGCGGCTCGCTCAGGTACGAGAAGGGGTGCTGCACGAGCGACGAGCCGCTCACCTCGACGACCGGATGACCTCCTTGGAGGATCCAGCTCTCCGCGACGGCGCGGACCGGCTCGCCGCTCACCTCCTCGAGGGCGCTCCACAGGTCGGCGGTCACCGTGTTCCCGTAGGCGTGCGACTCGATGTAGCGGCGCACGCCGGCGCAGAAGACGTCCTCCCCCAGGTACTGCTCGAGCATCCGCAGCACGCTCGCGCCCTTCTCGTAGGTGAGGGTGTCGAACATGCCATCGGCATCGGCAGGGCTGCGCACGGGGTACTCGATCGGACGCGTCGAGTGCAGGGCGTCGACGGCGAGGGCGGCGTCGCGCTCCAGGCCGAACGCCGTCCACTTGTCCCACTCGGGCCGGAAGTGGTCGGTCGCGAGGAGCTCCATGAAGGTGGCGAACGCCTCGTTCAGCCAGATGCCCTCCCACCAGCTCATCGTGACCAGGTCGCCGAACCACATGTGCGCGATCTCGTGGTGGATCACGTCGGCGACCCGCTCGAGCTCCACGCGTGACACGTGCTCGGGGTCCACGAGCAGGAGGGTCTCGCGGAACGTGACGCAACCGACGTTCTCCATCGCGCCGTAGGCGAAGTCGGGGATGGCGACGAGGTCGAGCTTCTTGCCGGGGTAGGGAACGCCGAAGTAGCCGGAGAAGTACTCGAGCGCGTGGCGGGCCACGTCGAGCGCGAAGCCAGTCAGGTGCTCCTTGCCCGGCACGTGCACGACGCGCACCGGCACGCCGCCGACGTCGATCGGCTCGGTGGCCGTGAGGGGCCCGATCACGACGGCGACGAGGTAGGAGGACATCTTCATGGTCGGCTCGAAGCGGACCAGTCGCTTGGGGGCACCGTCGACGACGACGGACCGCTCCTCGGCGACTGGCGAGTTGGAGTAGCAGGCGAGCTCCTCGTCGACCACGACAGTGACCTCGAAGGTGGCCTTGCGGTCCGGCTCGTCCCAGCACGGGAAGGCCCGGCGGGCGTCGGTCGACTCCATCTGGGTGGTGGCGATCACCCGCGCGTGGCCCTTGGCGTCCGTGAAGGTCGAGCGGTAGAAGCCGCGGAGCTGGTCGTTCAGCGCCCCCTTGAAGGAGATCCGTACCGTGGCGTCACCCTTGGCGAGGGGGGCCGGAAGGGTGAGGACGACCCGCTCGGAGGCGGCGTCGAGCGACGTGCTCGCGACCATGGGGTCGCCGGCGGGCGGGACGACGCGAGCCGAGGAGATCTCGAGATCTGCGGCGTTGAGCACGACCTGGTCCGTCTGCTCGTGGACGACGACGTCGATCTCCACGGTCCCCGAGAACTGGGCTGCATCCAGGTCCGGGCTCAGCTCGAGGCGGTACGCCACGGGCTCGACGTCCCTCGGCAGGCGGTAGGGATCGGCAGCCTGGGGCGCGCCGGTGTGGGGGTCGGGAGCGGGTCGCATGGACAGGGACGCTACCTTGGCCGCTGTGCCCGAACCCACCACGTCACTCGAGCGGGGCGTCCCCGCGTCCGCCGCCCCGCCGGGCCCTCTCGACGTCGTCGGGATGGGCAACGCCCTCGTCGACGTGCTCGCAGAGGTGCCGGACCGGCTCCTCGCCGACCTCGGCCTCGTACGAGGTTCCATGGAGCTCGTGGACCTCCGCCGGGCGGAGGCGATCTACCGGGCGGTCGGGACCGCCGTCGAGGTCTCGGGGGGCTCGGCGGCCAACACCGTCGCCGGAGTCGCCGCGCTCGGGGGGCGCGCCGGCTTCATCGGCAAGATCGCCGACGACGACATGGGACGGGTGTTCGTCTCCGACATGCAGGCGTCGGGCGTGGAGCTGCACGCCGCCGTCGCCGGTGCCTGCGAGGGGGACGCCGAGCTTGCGGGCACCGGCAGGTCCATCGTGATGGTCACGGCGGATGCGGAGCGCACGATGGCGACCCACCTCGGCGTCTCGGCGACCCTCGGCCCCGCCGACGTCGCCGACGACGTGGTCGCGCGCGCCGGGGTCGTCTACCTCGAGGGCTACCTCTGGGACCGCCCCTCGGCGAAGGAGGGGATGCGCCACGCCATCGAGGTCGCCCACGACCACGACCGGTCGGTCGCGCTGTCGCTCTCCGACTCGTTCTGCGTCGAGCGGCACCGGCGCGACCTCCTCGACCTCGTGGTGCACGACGTCGACGTGCTGTTCGGCAACGAGGACGAGCTGAAGAGCCTCTTCGGCGCCCGCACCTTCGACGACGCCCTGGCTGCCGCGCAGGACACCGGCGTCCTGTGCGCGGCGACCTGCGGCCCGAAGGGGTCGGTCGTGGTGGCCGGCCGCGGGGCGCTCGAGGTCCCCGCTGCCCACGCTCCCGTCGTGGTCGACAAGACCGGGGCCGGCGACATGTACGCCTCGGGGTTCCTCTACGGCCTCACGCACGGGCTCGCTCCCGCCGAGTGCGCACGGCTCGGGTCCCTCTGCGCGGCCGAGGTCATCGGCCACCTCGGGGCGCGCCCGCGCGGCGACCTCGCGGCCCTGGCCCGGGCGGAGGGGATCGCGTAGGTGGGGCTCTCGGTCGGGATCGTGGGGCTCCCGAACGTCGGGAAGTCGACCCTGTTCAACGCGCTCACCTCGAACTCCGTGCTCGCGGCCAACTACCCGTTCGCGACGATCGACGCCAACGTGGGAGTGGCCGCGGTGCCCGACCCGCGTCTCGAGCGGCTCGCCGAGCTCTGCGGGAGCGAGCGCGTCGTCCCGGCCACGGTCACCTTCGTGGACATCGCCGGCCTCGTGAAGGGGGCCTCGGAGGGAGAGGGTCTCGGCAACCGCTTCCTGGCGGCGATCCGCGAGACCGACGCGGTGTGCCAGGTCGTGCGCGTGTTCGACGACGACGACGTGGTCCACGTGGACGGCAGGGTCGATCCGCGAGCGGACATCGACACGGTCAACACCGAGCTGGTGCTCGCCGACCTCCAGACGGTCGACAACCGGCTCGCACGCCTGCGGCGCGACGCCCGCATGCGCCCGGGGCTCGCCGCGCAGCTCGCTGCGACCGAGCGGGCACGCGAGGTGCTCGACTCCGGACGGCTGCTGAGCTCGGCGGCGTCCGCCGCCGAGCTCGACCTGGATGTCCTGTCGGACCTCCATCTCCTCACCGCCAAACCGTTCCTCTACGTCTTCAACGTCGCAGAGGCCCAGCTCGCAGACGCCGAGCTCGCAGGGAGGCTCCGCGCGCTCGTGGCGCCGGCAGAGTCGGTGGTGCTCTGTGCCGGGATCGAGGCGGAGCTCGCGGGGATGGACCGGGCGGACGCGCGCGAGCTCCTCGCCGGCTTCGGGCAGGACGAGCCGGGCCTCGAGGCCCTCGTCCGCATCGCCTTCCGGACCCTCGGGCTCCACACGTTCCTCACCGCGGGGCCCAAGGAGGCTCGGGCGTGGACCGTGCGGGTCGGCGCGACCGCCCCCGAGGCCGCAGGCACCATCCACTCGGACTTCCAGCGCGGCTTCGTGCGGGCCGAGGTCGTGCGCTACGAGGACCTGGTCGCTGCGGGCTCGGTCGCGGCCGCCCGCGCCGCGGGACGGGCGCGCATCGAGGGGAAGGACTACGTCATCTCCGACGGGGACGTGGTGGAGTTCCGCTTCAACGTGTGAGCAGCTCCTCGGGTGCGCCGCGTCCCTCGGAGCGGTCCCGGGTCGTCCCTGTCGCTACCCTGGGGGCTCCGGGGCCAGGTTGCCGGCAGGAGCGGAGGGCGCGACGTGGCAGAGACGACGGTGACCATCGACTGGCCGGCGCTGCGAGCCGGGGCCGTCGCGGCTGCGGGGCGGGCGTACGCGCCGTACTCGGGCCTGCAGGTCGGCGCAGCAGGGCTCACGGAAGGCGGGCGGGTGGTCACCGGCTGCAACGTGGAGAACGCCTCCTACGGGCTCACCCTGTGCGCCGAGTGCGGGCTCGTCTCGGCACTGCACTCGAGCGGGGAGCGCCGCCTCCTCGCCGTCAGCGTCGTCGCCACAGACGGCCTGCCCCTGGCGCCGTGCGGGAGGTGCAGGCAGCTCCTCTTCGAGGCCGGGGGGACGGCGCTCCTCGTGGACGCCGGCGACGCGACCGGGCCCGTGACCCTCGGATCCCTCCTTCCCGGCGCCTTCGGGGCGCCCGAGCTGGAAGCCCGGCGCGGCGCTGCGGCCGCCTCGGCGCGGCCCGGCCCCACGACGGCGTGAGCGGGCACCCCCCCGAGGCCGTCGAGCTCGTCCGCAAGAAGCGCGACGGGGGGCGCCTCGAGGACGACGAGATCCGCTGGCTGGTCGATGCCTACGCCTCGGACCTGGTGCCCGACTACCAGATGGCGGCCTTCCTCATGGCCGTCTTCTTCAGGGGTCTCGACCCGGCGGAGCTCGGGGCGCTGACCGGGGCGATGGTGGCCTCGGGGGAGCGGTTGGAGCTCGGCCCTCTCGGCAGGCCCACCGTCGACAAGCACTCGACGGGCGGGGTGGGGGACAAGGTGTCGCTCGTCCTCGTCCCGCTCCTGGCGAGCGTGGGCGCCTGCGTCCCCCAGCTCTCGGGACGGGGACTCGGCCACACGGGAGGCACCCTCGACAAGCTCGAGACGATCCCCGGCCTGCGCACCGCGCTCTCCCCGCCCGAGGTGCGCGCGGTGCTCGAGCGCGTCGGCTGCGTCATCTGCGCCGCAGGCGACCGCCTGGCTCCCGCCGACCGCAAGCTCTACGCGCTGCGGGACGTCACCGGCACGGTCGAGTCGGTTCCCCTCATCGCCGCATCGATCATGTCCAAGAAGATCGCGGAGGGCACCGGGGCCTTGGTGCTCGACGTGAAGGTGGGATCCGGAGCGTTCATGCCGGACCTGGCCCGAGCCCGGGAGCTGGGCGAGGCGATGGTCGCCATCGGGGCGGTGCACGGTCTCAAGACCGTCGCGGTCCTGACGGCGATGGACGAGCCGATCGGCAACGCGGTGGGCAACGCGCTCGAGGTCGAAGAGGCAATCGCCGCCCTCTCCGGGAACGGGCCGGGGGACCTCGTCGAGCTCACCGTCGCGCTCGGCGTCGAGATGGCCGCCCTCGCCGGTCTCGACCTGGGTAGCGGAGCGGAGGCAGCGGCGGGCGAGCTCCGCCGGGCGCTCGCCGACGGCCGCGCGCTGCGGGTCTTCCGGGAGATGGTGCGGGCACAGACAGGAGACCCAGACGCCCCGCTCCCCTCGGCCGCGCACCGCACGGTGCTCCGAGCGGGGTCCTCGGGGTACCTGGGGCGGGTGGACGCCCGCCGGGTCGGTGTCGCGGCGTGGCGGCTCGGCGCAGGGCGCCGGCACAAGGGCGACGAGGTGAGCGCCACCGCCGGGGTGCTGCGTCTCTGCGGTCCCGGAGCGCGCGTCGAGGCGGGAGAACCCGTGCTCGAGCTCCGGGCGGACGATCCCGAGCGTCTCGCACGCGTCGCCGACGAGCTGTCGGGTGCCGTCGAGGTCCTCCCTGCCCCGCCGCCTCCCCGGAGGCTCGTGCTCGACGTGGTCCGCCCGTGAGTGCCGACACCCGGGCCGCTGCGGTGCCGACGCTCGAGGAGATCCGGCGCGTCCCCAAGGTGCTCCTCCACGACCACCTCGACGGGGGGTTGCGACCCCGTACGGTCGTCGACCTGGCCCGGGAGACCGGGTACGACGGGCTCCCGACCTCAGACGTGGACGAGCTGTCCGAGTGGTTCCGCGCGGGGGCGGCGCGCGGCGACCTGGGCCTGTACCTCGAGGGCTTCGCGCACACCGTCGGGGTCATGCAGACGCGTGACGCGCTCGTGCGCGTGGCCGCCGAGTGCGCCGAGGATCTCGCCGACGACGGGGTGGTCTACGCGGAGGTCCGGTTCGCCCCCGAGCTGCACACCGCCAGAGGGCTCAGCGAGGCAGAGGTGGTCGAGGCGGTCCTCGAGGGGTTCCGGGAGGGGAGCGCGGGCAGGCAGATCCGTGTGTACGCCCTGCTGACGGCGATGCGGACCGCCGCGAGGTCCCTCGACATCGCCGAGCTGGCCGTTCGCTACCGCGACGCCGGCGTCGTCGGCTTCGACATCGCCGGCGCCGAGAAGGGGAGCCCGCCGACCGAGCACCTCGCGGCGTTCCAGTACGTCCAGCGCGAGAACTTCCACATCACGATCCACGCAGGCGAGGGCTTCGGGCTCCCGTCCATCTGGGAGGCGTTGCAGGTCTGCGGCGCCGACCGGCTGGGGCACGGCGTGCGCATCGTCGACGACATCGAGCGGCTCCCCGACGGGTCGGTCTCGCTCGGCCGCCTGGCGAGCTACGTGCGGGACCGGCGGGTTCCCTTGGAGATGGCGCCCACCTCGAACGTCCAGACCGGGGCGGCAGCGAGCGTGAAGGAGCACCCCATCGGCCTTCTCCGGTCGCTCTTCTTCAGGGTGACCGTCAACACGGACAACCGCCTCATGAGCGGCGTGAGCGTCTCCTCGGAGCTCCACGACGTGGCAGAAGCCTTCGGCTACGGTTGGCACGACATCGAGTGGCTCACCCTCAATGCGATGAAGAGCGCCTTCGCGCACTTCGACGAGCGCCTCCGGCTGATCAACGAGGTCATCAAGCCGGCCTTCGCCGCCGCCCGAGCGCAGTCCGGCGCGCCGTGACCGCGCCGCAGGGCACCGCGGCCGCCGGCGCTCCGGCGCAGGGCGTCCTCACCGCGCCGCTCGCGGGCGCGTGGTCGCCCGACATCGCGACCTCCGACGCCGCGCTGCGGCGTTTCCTCCACGGCCTCCCGGGCGTCGACCGGGTCGGGGTCGAGGCACGCGTGGCGATGCTGGCCACCCGCTCGGTCAAGCGCGAGGCGAAGCGGTGGGCGCTGGACGCGGCGATCTCGATGATCGACCTCACGACGCTCGAAGGTGCCGACACGCCTGCGAAGGTGGCCGCCATGTGCGCCAAGGCCCGGCGCCCGGACCCCACTGACCCCGGCGCTCCTCCTGTCGCTGCCGTCTGCGTGTACCCGGACCTCGTCGCGACTGCGGCCGAGCACCTCTCGGGCAGCACGGTCGCGGTCGCCGCGGTGGCGACCGCCTTCCCCGCCGGTCGAGCCTCCCTGCGCGTGAAGCTCGCGGACGTGCGTGACGCCTTGGACGCCGGCGCCCAGGAGATCGACATGGTCATCGACCGGGGGGCGTTCCTGTCCGGCCGCTACGGCCACGTCTACGAGGAGATCCGTGCGGTGCGTGAGGCCGCGTCCGGTGCCCTCTTGAAGGTGATCCTCGAGACCGGCGAGCTGTCGACCTACGACAACGTCCAGCGCGCCGCGTGGCTCGCCATGTTGGCCGGCGCCGACTTCGTCAAGACCTCGACGGGGAAGGTGGTCCCCGCGTCCACCCGGCCCGTCGCCCTCGTGCTGCTCGCCGCCGCGCGCGACTTCGCTCGCGCAGGGGGGCGCCGCGTGGGCGTGAAGGTTGCCGGGGGGATCCGGACCGCCAAGGAGGCCATCGGGTACCTGGTCCTTGCCCGGGAGACCGCCGGCGCGCCGTGGCTGACCCCGTCTGCGCTGCGGATCGGCGCCTCGACCCTGCTGAACGACCTGCTGATGCAGCGGGCGACGCAGCGGACGGGCGTCTACGCCGGCCGGGACTACTTCACGATCGACTGAGATGGCACGACCGGAGGTGGCACGATCGGAGATGGCCGGGACTCCCAGCGCGGGGGCGCTGCCCGCCGACGCCGTCGAGCGCCCTGAGGCGGCCTTCGACTACGCGCCGGCACCCGAGGCCCGCGACATCGTGCGCCTCGAGCACGAGTACGGGCTGTTCGTCGGGGGCGAGTTCCGCCCGGCTGCGTCGGGGGCGACCTTCGAGACCCTGAACCCCGCCACCGAAGAGCGCCTCGCGCTGGTCGCCGAGGCGGGAGAAGCAGACGTCGAGAGCGCCGTCGCCGCCGCTCGCGCGGCGTTCGAGGGCGCCTGGGGACGGATGCGCGGCCGGGAGCGGGCCAAGATCCTCTTCCGGATCGCGCGCCTCATCCAAGAGCGGGCGCGCGAGCTCGCCGTCCTCGAGTCGCTGGACAACGGCAAGCCCATCAGGGAGTCGCGCGACGTGGACGTGCCCCTCGCCGCCGCGCACTTCTTCTACTACGCCGGCTGGGCCGACAAGCTGGGCCACGCGGGCTTCGGCTCCTCGCCGCAGGCCCTCGGCGTCGCGGGCCAGGTCGTCCCGTGGAACTTCCCCTTGCTCATGGCGGCCTGGAAGCTCGCCCCGGCGCTCGCCGCCGGCAACACCTGCGTGCTCAAGCCCGCCGAGACGACCCCGCTCTCGGCCCTGTTCCTGGCCGGCATCTGTCAGGAGGCGGGCCTCCCGGACGGGGCGGTGAACGTCCTGACCGGCGCAGGCGCGACGGGAGCTGCCCTCGTCGCGCACCCCGGCGTCGACAAGGTCGCCTTCACCGGGTCGACCGAGGTGGGCAAGGAGATCCGCCGGACCGTTGCCGGCACGCCCAAGCGGCTCACCCTCGAGCTCGGAGGGAAGGCCGCCAACGTCGTGTTCGAGGACGCCCCGATCGAGCAGGCCGTCGAGGGGATCGTGAACGGCATCTTCTTCAACCAGGGCCACGTGTGCTGCGCCGGCTCTCGGCTTCTCGTGCACGAGCCCGTGGTCGACCTCGTGCTCGAGCGCCTCCGTGACCGTCTCGCGCTGCTGCGGCTCGGCGACCCCCTGGACAAGAACACCGACATCGGCGCCATCAACTCCGCAGCGCAGCTCGAGAAGATCCGGCGGCTCGCCGACTCGGGCACCGCCGAGGGCGCCGAGCGCTGGTCCCCGCCGTGCACGCTGCCAGAGCGGGGCTTCTGGTTCCCGCCGACCCTGTTCACCGGGGTGAGCCAGTCGCACCGGATCGCCAGGGAGGAGATCTTCGGGCCGGTGCTCAGCGTCCTCACCTTCCGCACCCCGGAGGAGGCGGTGGCCAAGGCCAACAACACGCCCTACGGCCTCTCGGCGGGGGTCTGGACCGAGAAGGGGAGCCTCATCCTGTGGATGGCACGGGAGCTCAGGGCGGGCGTCGTGTGGGCCAACACGTACAACCGCTTCGACCCCGCCAGCCCCTTCGGCGGGTACCAGGAGTCGGGCTTCGGCAGGGAGGGCGGCCGCCACGGGCTGGAGGCCTACCTCCGTGTCTGACCCCCGCGCCGTCGCATCCCCCGCTCCAGGACGCGCCGAGGTGAACAAGACCTACAAGCTGTTCGTCGGCGGCGCCTTCGTGCGCTCGGAGTCGGGGCGCTCGTACCTCGTGCGAGGTGCAGACGGCGGGGCGCTCGCCCATGCGCCCGCCGCGTCGCGAAAGGACGCGCGCGACGCGGTGGTGGCGGCGCGTGCCGCCCTCGGGGGGTGGTCCGGGACGACGGCGTACAACCGCGGCCAAGTCCTCTACCGGGTGGCCGAGATGCTCGAGGCGCGCCGCGCCCAGTTCGCCGAGGAGGTCTCGGCGGCCGAAGGGTTGGGTGGGCGCGCCGCGCGCCGCGTGGTGGACGCGTCGGTGGACCGCCTCGTGTGGTACGCGGGCTGGTGCGACAAGATCGCCCAGGTGCTCGGGGGCGCGAACCCGGTCGCCGGCCCGTACTTCAACTTCTCGGTGCCCGAGCCGTCCGGGGTCGTGGCGATCGCGGCGCCCCAGGAGTCCTCGCTGCTCGGGCTCGTGAGCGTGCTCTCCCCGGCGGCCGCGGCGGGCAACACCGTCGTCGTCGTCGCCAGCGAGCCGCGGCCGCTCCCGGCGGCGAGCTTCGCCGAGGTGCTCGCCACTGCGGACGTGCCGCCCGGTGCCGTGAACGTGCTGACCGGGCGTACCGCAGAGCTCGTGCCCGTCCTGGCCGCCCACATGGACGTGGACGCCCTGGACCTGTCTGGCATCGCACCCGGCGATCGCGGCGAGCTGGAGCGCCTCGCGGCGGGGAACCTGAAGCGGACGTTGGCGCTCGACGAGGACTTCGCCTCCGATCCCACGCCTCAGCGTCTCCGTGCGTTCGTCGAGATCAAGACCGTCTGGCACCCCGTCGGGACCTGACGCCTCCTCCTGTCACCCTCGCCCCTGGCGCGCCCGTCACTCGCGCTCGTAGGGGACGCCGTCGGCGCCCGGCGGCCGGACCCGGCCGACAAGGCCGGCGACGACCGCGATCGTGATCAGGTACGGCGCCATCGCGAGCAGGGGGGAGGGGATGTCCACCCCGAGCACGCCGATGAACGAGACGAGCGAGATCGAGAACCCGAAGAGGAGGGCTGCGCCGAGCCCGCCGAAGGGCCGCCAGCGTCCGAAGATCATCGCCGCGAGGGCCACGAACCCGAGTCCCGCAGCCATGTTCGACGTGAACTGCCCGTAGGAGCCGATGGTGAAGGCGGCCCCTCCGAGGCCGGCGACCACGCCGCCGAGCACCACGTTGCGGTAGCGGACGGAGGCGACGTGGATCCCGACGGTCGACGCCGCCTTGGGGTGCTCGCCGACCGCACGGACCCGCAGTCCCCAACGGGTCCGGAAGAGCGCGAGGTGGACGACGACGAGCAGGACGGCGGCGCCGTAGACGATCGCGTTCTGGTCGAACAGCACCGGCCCGAGGAGCGGGATCTTGGAGAGCAGCGGGATCGCCAGGCTCGGGAAGACCGGTGGCGAGTTCAGGCCAGGGTGGTTGGTGAAGATCTCCTGGAGGAGGAAGTTCGTGAGGCCGAGCGCGAAGGCGTCGATGAGGATCCCCACGATGATCTGGTCGGCACCGTAGCGAAGGGCGAGGAAGGCGAGGAGCCAGCCGAACGCGGCGCCTGCGGCGGCGCCGCACAGCGCACCGAGCCACACGTTCCCCGAGGCGCTGGCCACCATCGAGGCGAGGAAGGCGCCGGCCAAGAACTGCCCCTCGATCGCGATGTTGATGACCCCTGCGCGCTCGCAGAGGATGCCCGAGAGGGAGCCGTAGATGATCGGGGTCGAGTAGATGACCGTCTCGGCGAGGAGGGAGACGAAGTTGAGCTGGGTGCCGCGACCCACCCACACGAGGAACGACCACAAGAACAGCACGGTGCCGAGCGAGAAGATCAGGTAGGAGCCCCGGGCGCGTCGCCTGGCGAGGAGGGCGATGCCGAGGAGCGCGCAGGCGACCGCGAGGCCGATCGAGACCGGGCGCACCGGCTGCACGAGGTCCGGCACTGTGACCGACGGGGGCGCCGTCATCGTGAAGGTGGCCGTGAGGCCCGAAGGGACGTTCCACCCGAAGGGGAGGGCCATCACCACGGCGAGGAGGACGAGGGACACCCCGAGCCCACGGACCCGCCGCAGCGACACGTACCGGCGGCCGCCGCTCGTGGCCGCCTGCGGATCGGGGGAGGGGGCGGCCGGGAGGTTGGACGCCGCGACGGTCATCCGCTCCATCCCTTGGTGAAGAGCTGCAGCGCCCCTTGACCGGTGGAGCGCAGTCGGTAGATCTCGCGCACGAGCATCGGCGTCGCGATGAAGAAGATGATCGTGGCTTGGATCACCGAGGTGAGGTCGAGCGTGATCCCGGTCCGAACCTGCATCGCCGCACCGCCGACGTCCAGCATCGCGAACAGCAGCGACGCCCAGACGACCCCCCACGGCTTGTTCCGCCCGAGGAGCGCCACGGTGATGGCGTTGAACCCCAGTGTGCCGCCGTACCCGCTCGACAAGAAGAAGTTCGTGCCCGAGAGCGTCGCCATGCCGGCCATGCCGGCGAGCATCCCGGAGATGGCGAAGGCGACGATCGTCACCTTGGCATGGCTCATCCCTGCGGTCCGCGCGGCGTCGGGGTTGGCACCGGTCACCTTGAACGAGAACCCGAGAGTGGTGCGGTTCATGAACCACGAGCCGAGGGCAGCCATGGCGATCGCGATCACGAAGCCGAGGTTCACGCGCAACGTGCTCCCGAAGAGGTGCGGCATCCGGGCCGTCGGGAGCATCTTCTGGGAGATCTCGTTGGTCTGGCCGGGGAGCTGGAAGGGCGGCCCGCCGAGCACGTAGTTGAGGAGGTTCAAAAAGACGTAGTTGAGCATGATCGTGACGATGACTTCGTGCGCGCCGGTGCGGGCCTTCAGGATCCCGGGGATCAGCCCCGCGGCGGCTCCCCCAGCGGCGCCGCCGAGCACCACGAGCGGGAGGTGGATCCAGATCGGCAGGTGGACGGCGAAGCCGACGTAGAGCGCGACGATCGACCCCGCGATGACCTGGCCCTGCGCGCCGATGTTGAAGACGCCGGTGCGGAACCCGATCGCGACCCCGACCCCGGCAAGGATGAGCGGCGTCGCGGCGACGCAGGTCTCCGAGATCGGGTTGAACACCTGGGTCCAGCCGCTGCCCGAGGAGATGGCGTGCCCGAGGACCGACGGGCTGAGGATCGATCCCGACAGGATCGCCCCGTAGGCGTCGGTCACCGTGGTCACCGTGAGGCTGAGCGCGGTGCCGGGATGCGACCCGATCGCGCTCCACGCGTGCAGCACGGTCGTGCTCGTGACGTCGATCAGGACCCCGCCGAACACGAGCGCCGTGAACACCGAGAGCACCGTGACCACCGCCGGGTTCGCCTCGACGAGACGCCCGAGCAGACGCCGGTGCAGGGGAGGGGCGCCGGCTGCCGTCCCGCCGCCCGCCGGCGCGGCGAGGGGCTCGGTCGTCACGTGCCCACCCCGCTGACCGGTCCCTGCGGTGCCCCGTGCCGGCTGCCGGGCACGCTCCCCGCCATGAGCATCCCGATGGCCTCGCGCCCGACACCGGGGTCGACGACGTCCACGATCCTCCCCCGGTACATCACCGCCACCCGGTCGCCCAGGGCGAGGACCTCGTCGAGCTCCGAGGAGACGATCAGCACCGCGGCGCCCGCGTCACGCGCCTGGACGACCCGACGGTGCACGTACTCGATCGACCCGACGTCGAGGCCCCGGGTCGGCTGGGAGGCGATGAGCGCCCGCACCTGGCGCGAGAGCTCCCGAGCGACGACGACCTTCTGCTGGTTGCCTCCCGAGAGGGTGGCGACGGCCACCGCGGGGCCGGTGGCCCGGATGTCGAAGTCGCGCAGCGCGCGCCGTCCGTTCTCGTGCATGGCGGCCAGGTTCCGCACGCCGTGCCGTGCGTAGGGCGGGCGATCGTACTGGTCGAGGACCAGGTTCTCGGCGATCGACATGCTGAGCACCAGGCCGTCCACCTGGCGGTCCTCGGGGACGTTGGCCAGGCCGGCGCGGATCCGCTCCCTCGGCGACGCGTGGGTGAGGTCGGCGCCTCCGAGACGGAACGACCCCGAGCGCACCGGACGCAGACCGACGATCGCCTCGGAGAGCTCGGTCTGGCCGTTCCCCTGCACGCCTGCGAGCGCGACGATCTCGCCGCCGTGGACCGAGAGCGTCACGTCCTCGACGACCATCACGCCGCGCTCGTCGGCGACGCTCAGGTGCTCGAGTTCGAGCACGGGGCCCTGCGGAGTGGCTGGCGGCTTGGTGACGACCAGCTCCACGTCGCGGCCCACCATCATCGTCGCGAGCGACTTCTCGTCTGCCTCGGCGGGGGTGGTCGAGCCGACCACCCGTCCGCCCCGCATCACCGTGATGCGGTCGGCGACGCGGAGCACCTCCTTCAGCTTGTGCGTGATGAACAAGATGGAGCGTCCCGATTCCTTGAGGGACCGCATGATGCGGAAGAGCGCCTCGGTCTCCTGGGGAGTGAGCACGGCGGTCGGCTCGTCGAGGATGAGCAGGCGCGCGTCGCGCTGGAGCGCCTTGAGGATCTCGACCCGCTGCTGGACGCCGACCGGGAGGGTCTCGACGACGGCATCAGGGTCCACCTCCAAGCCGAACTCTCCCGACAGGGCCAGCACGTCGTGACGGGCCCGTCGCCGGTCGAGCCAGCCGAGCCGGCGCGTCGGCTCGAAGCCCAAGACGACGTTCTCGGCGACGGTGAAGACCGGGATGAGCATGAAGTGCTGGTGCACCATCCCGATCCCGCGCCGAACCGCCTCCCCGGGATCCGCGAAGCTCACCGGCTCCCCGTCGACGCGGATCTCGCCGGCGTCGGCGCGCAGGAGCCCGAACAGCACGTTCATGAGCGTCGTCTTGCCCGCCCCGTTCTCGCCGAGGAGGCAGTGGATCTCTCCGGGCTCGACCGTGAGGTCGACCCGGTCGTTGGCGACGAGGGAGCCGAAGTGCTTGGTGATCCCTCGAAGCTCGAGCTTCACTGGGTCGCTCCCCTCCGCGTTGCGGTGCGGGGACCCGAAGGCCCCCGCACCGCCGCCAGTGCCTGTGGCCGGCCCTCCCTCAGCCGGCGCGGCGGTACGCGCACGTCACGAGGCCGCGTACTTCGCCCAGCAGATCGCGCTCGTGCAGAGCTTTCCCTTCTCGATCTTCTTCTTCATCGCGTTGATGGCCTTCTTCACCTTCGAGGGGATCTTGCTCGCCCAGTCGTGGTACGGCGCGAGGGCGACGCCTCCGTTCTTCAGCGTGCCTGTGTACTGGCCGCCCTTGAAGGTGCCCTTGGCGGCGGAGAGCACGGCGTGCTCCACCGACGCCTCGATGCCCTTCTGCACGGTCGTGATGAACAGCGAGCAGTAGGCCTTGGCGAGGAGGCAGCCGTCGGTGTCGACCCACTCCATCGCGTAGCCCTTGCCCTTGTCCTTCACCGCCCTGGCGGCACCGAGGCCCACGTCGCCGGCCACCGGGAAGATGATGTCGGCGCCCTGGGACATGAGCGTCGTCCCGTCGTCGAACCCCTTGCCCTCGTCTGTGAATGTGTTCGTGAAGAGCCCCTGGCCTTCGAGGCTCCCCGGCTTGCTCCCGGGCTTGGGGGTCCACCCCAGCGCCTTGATGTGCGCGTGGTTCACCTTGTTGTAGTAGTAGACGCCCGCCACCCAGCCGTCCATGTAGACGTCGACCGTCGGGATGTTCTGCCCGCCGAAGGTGCCGACCGTGCCGGTCTTCAGACCGTTGATCTTGCTCGCGCTCATCGCGGCGGCGAGGTACCCACCGAGGAAGGCGTCCTGGTTGGTGTCGTAGTGCAGCGCGAGGAGGTTTGTGTGCGTTGTTGTGTAGGTGTTGTCGACGATCGCGAACTTCTGGGTCGGGTTCTGCTCGGCGGCCTTCAGCGTCGCTGTCGCCATGTCGTACCCGACGGTCACGATGATCCCGCAGTTCGAATGGAGGAATGTCGTGATGAACGGGACGTATGTTGTGACCGCCTTGGAGCTCAGGTAGTGCGTCTTGATCGACGTGTCGGCCTTGGCGGCCTTGAGCATCCCGTCGTACGCGGCCTGGTTGAACGACTCGTCGTGGATGCCCCCGGTGTCGGTCACCTCGCACGCGTTGAAGGTGCTCCCCGATGCCCGGTGCACGGACGCACGCGCGTGCGCCGACGGTGCGGCGCTCGCCGCCGGCGCCGTCATCATCACGACGACGGCCCCGATCCCTGCGATCGACGCCGCGCCCGCCCAGCGCCGCCTCCGGCGTCCCCCCGACGCCCTCTCTCGTTCCGACCCTCTCGTGCCGTGCATGCGCGGACCCCCCGCTCTCGGATCTCCCTTCGGAACGCTCCCCCCCGGGGCTGCGCGCCGGTCGGTCGATGCTGGCTGTTGATTTCGGTCACCTTACCGCCACGTGTCGGCTGCGGGGCAAGTCGCAGGCGACCTGCAGCTGACCCCGCAGATGGCGCCAATGAGCCCTTCGGTGCTCGGTCTTCCTCGAGGCACGGTGCTCGGTGCCGGGCACCCCGGTTGCCTGCACGCCTCCGCGACCGCCTCGCTCTACGATCGCCGCCGTGGACGACCCCTACGGCGCGGCGCGCGCCTCGGCGGACGATCTCGCACGCCTGACGGGGGTCGACCGCCACGACGTCGCGATCGTCCTCGGGTCGGGTTGGTCCCCCGCGGCCGACGAGATCGGCGTCCCCGACGTCGAGGTGCCGATGCGGGAGCTGGCCAGCTTCCCCACCCCCGCGGTGGCCGGCCACGCCGGCATGGTGCGCTCCGTGCGTGCGGGCCGACGCAGAGTGCTCGTGCTCTCGGGGCGTGTCCACCTCTACGAGGGGCACCCGCCCGCCGCGGTCGTCCACGGCGTGCGCACCGCCGCGGCGGCGGGGTGCGGGGTCGTGGTCCTCACGAACGCCGCAGGTGCGGTGAACCGCGGCTACGAGGTCGGGCAGCCCGTGCTGATCCGCGACCACCTGAACCTCACGGCTGCCTCGCCGCTCGAGGGACGGCCGCCTCCGACGGGGTTCTCCCTGCCCTTCGTCGACCTCACCGACCTGTACGCTCCGAGGCTCCGCGCCGCCGCGCGCGCCATCGACCCGGATCTCCAAGAGGGGGTGTACGCGGGGCTCCGCGGCCCTCACTACGAGACGCCGGCGGAGGTCGCCATGCTCTCGTCGCTCGGGGCAGACCTGGTCGGGATGTCGACCGTGCTCGAGGCGATCGCCGCACGCCACCTCGGCCTCGAGGTCCTCGGCGTGTCGCTCGTCACCAATGCCGCCGCGGGAGCGGGAGCGCCGCTCGACCACGCCGAGGTCGTCGCTGCGGGGAGGGCGGGAGCGGGGCGCGTGGGGCGGCTGCTCGCGACGATGGTCGCGACCCTGTGACCGACCTGCGCACCCGCGCGCGGGCCTGGGTCGTCCAGGATCCCGACCCGCGTGACCGCGCCGAGATCGAGGCGCTGATCTCGGACGAGGGCGACGCCGCGCGTGCGGAGCTCGAGGACCGGTTCTCGGGGCGGCTCCGCTTCGGCACGGCCGGCCTGCGCGGGCGCGTCGGCGCCGGCCCGAACCGGATGAACCGCGCGGTGGTGCGCCAGACCACGGCCGCCCTCGTCCGGTGGCTCGACCTGCACGATCCAGGGGCGCGCCGGAGCGGCGTGGTCGTGGGCTGCGACGCCCGGCACCGCTCCGCGCAGCTCGCCGACGAGACGACCGCGGTCCTCGCCGGCTCGGGAGTGCCCGTCCGGCGGCTGCCCGACCGCGTGCCGACCCCCCTGTGCGCGTTCGCGGTCCGGCACTTCGGCGCCGCGGCCGGCGTCATGATCACTGCCAGCCACAACCCCCCGCAGGACAACGGCTACAAGCTGTACCTGCGCGACGGCGCCCAGGTCGTCCCACCCGTGGACAGAGAGATCGAGGCGCTCGTCGAGGAGGTCGGGCCTCTCGGGGACATCCCCTGCGCCGACCTCCCGAGCCCGCTCGTCGTGGACGCCGGCGAGGAGGTGGCCGACGCCTACCTGCGCGCCGTGCTGGTCGGAACCCCGGACGGGTCGCGGCCCCCGCGCCCCCTCTCGGTCGTCTACACCCCGTTACACGGCGTCGCCGGCGCGCTCTTCGCAGAGGCGCTCCGCCTCGGGGGCTACCCGCCGGCGTCGGTGGTCGCGGCTCAGCGAGACCCGGACCCCGACTTCCCGACCGTCGCCCTTCCGAACCCCGAGGAGAAGGGCGCGCTCGACCTCGCGCTCGCGCAAGGACGCCGGCTCGGCGCCGACCTCGTGCTCGCCCACGACCCCGACGGCGACCGGCTCGCGGCGGCGGTGCCCGATCTCACGGGCGCGTGGCGGACGCTCAGCGGCGACGAGCTCGGCACGGTCCTCGGGGCCTTCGTCCTCGAGCAGGTGCAGGCGGGCCGCTACCCGCGGCGCGACACCGGAGCCACCCCCCTCGTCGCAGCCTCCATCGTCTCGTCGAGCATGCTGGGCAGGATCGCGGCGGACGCGGGAGTGCCCTTCGTCGCAACCCTCACGGGCTTCAAGTGGATCGCGCGGGCGGCCGACGCCGTCCCCGGGAGCCGGCTCGTCTTCGGCTACGAGGAGGCGCTCGGCTACGTCGTGGGGGACGCCGTCCGGGACAAGGACGGCATCGGGGCCGCGCTCGCGCTCCTCTCGCTCGCGGGCGAGCTCGCGGCGCGCGGGTCGACGCTCCCCGGCTACCTGGACGCGCTGATGCGCCGCTACGGGGTCCATCGGACCGCGCAGCGCTCGGTCCGGGCGGCGGACCCCGCAGACAAGATGGCCAGGCTGCGCGCCCGGCCGCCCCGCGAGATCGGGAGGATCGGCGTCGAACGGACGCTGGACCTCCGTGAGGGGGCCGCCTGGCAGGACGGCATGCCCTGCCTCCCCCCTGCCGACGTGCTCGCCTTCTGGCTCGAGACCGGCGCCCGCGTGCTCGTCCGGCCTTCGGGGACCGAACCGAAGCTGAAGGCCTACGTCGAGGTGGTCCGCCCGGTCGCCGACGACGACCTGGGCGCTGCGAGCGCGGCGTCGGCAGCCGAGCTCGAACGGGTCACCGCCGCGCTCGGGCCGCTCCTCGGCTCCTGAGGGGCGGGGCGATGGAGCCGCGGGCGGTCAGCGGGCGGACGACCACGAGGACCGTTGCCGGCCTGCCGATCGCCGACGCGGCCCGACTAGGCGCGTTCCCCACGGTCCTGGGCCGCTGCACGGGTGCGGTCCGCAGGGTGGCCGTGCCCGCCGGCCTCTTCGGGGCGAGCCGACTCGTCCTGTGGGCACTGGCCGCGGTGGTGCCGCTCTCGCCCCGCCAGGCCGGGCTCGGCCGCCTCGGACGGCTCGTGGACGTCGCGGACGCTGCCTGGTACCTCCGCATCGCCCTCGGCGGGTACGCGCACGTGCCGCTCGCCACCGCGCTCGGCGCCCATCGGGCGGAAGACTGGGTCTTCTTCCCCCTCTTCCCCCTGTCTGCACGTGCGGTCGCGGACCTCCTGGGGACCCCGGTGCTGTGGACCGGCGTCGCGATCGCCAACGCCTGCTTCCTCGCCTTCGCCGTCGTGCTCCACCGGTGGGTCGCGCGCGACCACGGCTCGCGTGCGGCGACGACCGCGACGGCGCTCGCGTGCTTCTGTCCGCTCTCGCCCTACTTCACCGGGTTCCGGGCGGCATCGATGTTCCTGTTGGCGTCGACGGCGTGCTTGGAACGGCTCTCACGACGCAAGCCAGGACAGGCAGGGATCGCCGGGGCGCTCGCGTCGCTCGCTCGGCCTGACGGCCTGCTGCTCCTTGTGCCGTTCATGGTGACCGCCTTGCTCTGGCTCGGCGAGCGGCGGTCGCGCCACCGCGGCGCAATGGCGCTGTGCGCGTCGCCGCTCCTTCTGTCCGGGGCGGGCGTGATGGCGTGGATCTGCGCACGCGACGCCGGGACAGCGTTGGCCTTCATGCGCGAGCAGGCGGTGTGGGGGCGTGCACTCCGGCCTCCCTTCGCGGCCTTCGCGCCGTTCTTCGCCCATCCCTATGTGGAGACAGGGTTCCGCTGGACCTCTGCGCCGGTCGCGCTCTGCGCCACGGTCCTCGGGCTACTCGCCGTCGTCTGGCTGGTCCGCTGGCGCGCCCGCGCCGCAACATGGGCGTACCTGCTCGCCACCGTGATCGGCGCGACGGCGAGCACGGTCCTCCTAGGGCTGCCGAGGTTCGTCGCCGAAGCCCCGCCGCTCTATCTGGCTGGCGCGCTCGCGGGGCGCCGGACCGGCCGCGTGCTCGTGGCAGCCTCGGTCGTGCTCATGGCCGTGTACTCGACCTACTGGCTGCTCGGCGCACCCTGGACGATGGCCTGACCCCGCTCGGCCGGCCCCGCGGGCGCCACCGGTGGGCCGTCGCGCGTCAGTGGAGGCGGACGGCTGTGCGTGTCACCCGGAACTGGGTGGTGATCTGGCGCCCGGACGGTGCCACCACGTACCAGTACCCGCCCACGTTCAAGATGGCCTGGCCCGTGACCATGCCGGGCGTCGTGTCCCCGATCCAGGTGTAGAGGGGGTGCCCCCCGTAGGTGACCTGGAGCTGACCGTCGGGCCTGCGGACCGTCCCCACGAGCGACCGCCGCAGCCCCGGGCCCACCGGCGGCGTCGTGGTCGAGGTGAGGAGCGGCGGCCACAGCCTGACGCACAGTCCCGTGGTGCAGGCGCTCGATGTGGGCGTGTCCGGCGTGAAGTCGTAGAGGGTGCGTCCAGAGGGCGTGGCCAGGATGCGCCCGACGGGCGAGGGCTCCGTCGAGAGCGCGACCCCCGTCGTGGTGGTCGGCGTGACGGTGAACGAGGTCGCGGTGATCCCGTTGGCGCACGCACAGAGGAGCACCCCGGAGGCCGCCAGTGCCGCCGCGCCGGCGAGGAGGCGCCGGAGGCGGCTCACGTGGCGTCTGCAGGGTCCGGCGGGTGGTACGTGAGTGGGAGGTCGGCCAGCCGCACGAGGGTCGAGGAGACCCAGCGGGTCAGGGCGTCCGCCAGCGGGACGAGCGACTCGGGATCATCCAGCTGGGCCTCCTCGAAGTGGATGGCGCCCTCGTAGCTGCCCTCGACGGCCCAGCGGACCGGCAGCTCGTCAGGGGGCTGGTCGGTGTCGGGGTCCCCGTGCACCTCCTCGATGGTGGTCGCGGTGCGCGTGAGCGGATCGCGGCCGATCGGAGGGCTCGCTTCCGGCAGCACGGACAGGACGCTCGCGGCGTCCGGCGCCTCGGCGAGGCGCTGGACCCGCATGGCGACCTCGAGGACCGCTTCGGGCATCTCGGCGGGTTCCTCGCCGATCGACCAGCTGCGGTAGGCGGTCTGGCTCCAGGTCGGCCAGTCGATGGAGACGTCGGCCCGCACCCGGGGAGGTTGTCCCTCTCCGGGCAGGCTGTAGCTCGTCTCGAAGGAGACGTCGCCGAGGAAGACGTCGACCAAGAAGCGCTCTTCGACGGCCTGCCTCTCGAGGAGGGCCCGGTCGAAGGAGTCCTGCACGGCGGCGATGAAGTCGACGAGGAGGTGGTCCAGCACGGCTCGTCCGAGGCTACCGGCGCAGGCACCCCGAGGGGCACCGCGACCGATCGGGCCACCGTGGGCGCAGGTGCCCCGAGCGGACGCGACCCGCGTATCCTGCTCACGTGGAGATCAAGGACCTCGGGCACGTCGTCCTCTACGTCCGTGACCTGGAGCGGTCATCGGCGTTCTACCGGGACGTCCTCGGGTTCCGGCAGCTCACCCCGGCCCCGTCGGGCGGCCCGGGCGCCGGGTTCCGCGCGGCGGCGTTCTCCTCGGCGTCGGGGAGGACCCACCACGAGCTGCTCCTCATCGAGGTGGGGGCGGACGCCCACCCCCAGCCCCAGGGACGGCGCGTCGGCCTGTACCACATCGGCCTCAAGGTCGGCGACAGCGACGACGAGCTGAAAGAGGCGCTCGGGGTGCTCGAGCGGGCAGGCGTGACCGTCACCGGCGCGAGCGACCACACGGTGAGCCACAGCCTCTACATCCTGGACCCCGACGGCAACGAGCTCGAGCTCTACGTGGACGTGCCCGGCGTCGACTGGCGGAGCGATCCCGGCCTCGTCATGAGCGCGATCAAGCCGTTGCGGCTCTGAGCGGGCCACGAGCGGGGCGCCCCAACCCGTGCCGATGGCAGACACCGGAGCGAACCCGTGGCTCCGCCGCCGCGTGCTTGCCTACGCGCACCAGGGAGGTGCCTGGGAGGCGCCGTCCTCGACGCGCTACGCGATCCGCAAGGCCCTGGCGGCCGGTGCCACCGGCATCGAGCTGGACGTGCACGCCACGGCCGACGGGGAGCTCGTGGTCTGCCACGACGCCACGGTCGACCGCACCACGAACGGGTCCGGGGCGATCGCGTCGATGTCCCTCGCCGAGCTGCGCGCGCTCGACAACGCCTACTGGTTCGTCCCGGGGGCGGACGTGACCCCGGGACGGGACCAAGAGGACTACCCCTACCGCGGTCGTGCTCCGGAGGACCCGGACTTCGCGATCGCGACCCTGCGCGAGGTGCTCGAGGAGTTCCCCGGGGTCGTGCTGAACCTGGACGTGAAGCAGACGGCGCCCGAGGTCGAACCCTACGAGGAGGCCCTCGCCCGCCTGCTCGCCGAGCACGGCCGCCGCGACGACGTGATCGTCGCGTCGTTCCACGACCGCGCCACCGAGCGCTTCGCACGGTTGGCGCCGGACGTCCCGACGTCCGCAGGCACGATGGTCACCGCGGCGTTCTGGCGAGCGGTCCACACCGGCGAACCGGTCGAGGCCGCCTGGGAGGGCAGGTTCGCCAGGCCGGTCGCACTGCAGGTGCCCGAGACCTTCGGGGGAACGACTGTCGTCGACGAGCGCTTCGTCGAGGCCGCGCACCACGCGGGCGTCGCGGTCCACGTCTGGACGGTCGACGACGAGGCGAGCATGCGCCGACTGGTCGGACTGGGCGTGGACGGGATCGTCACCGACGTCCCGACGGTCCTCTGCACGGTCCTCCGGGAGCTCGGCGCGGGGTGGGACGGAGTGGGCTGAAAGGGTCCTCGGCCCCGCAGTCCGTGAGGCGCCGGCGCGGGGGCCGGAGCCCCTCGGGTTCAGCCGCGACCGCAGTTCGGCTTCTTGCCGTGGTTGGCCTTCTTCTTCCTCCGCAGCTTGCGCTTCACCGTCCGCTTCGACACGGCCCGGAACCCTATCGCACGCCGCGGTAGGTTCTGGCACGCATGCGGACCGTGTGGCTGCTGCGCGGCGGAGACGTCCTCGCCTCCGGGGAGGTGGCGGAGTCGCTCGCCGACCGCGTGCGCGGCCTGCTCGGTCACCACCGCTACGACGGCGCGCTGCTCCTCATGGGCACGAGGGCGGTCCACTCGGCGGGGATGCGCTTCGCCCTCGACGTGGCGTTCTTGGACAAGGACCTGCACGTCCTCTCGACCACCACGCTTCGGGCCTGGAGCGTCGCGCTCCCGCGGCGCGGCGCCGCGCACGTCCTGGAGGCGCAGGCCGGGGCGTTCGAGCGGTGGCGGTTGCGGCCCGGGGACCAGATCGAGATCCGCGAGACCCAATGACCGCCGGGGGGAGCGTGCCAGGAGGCGGTCTCGTCCTGGTCGCGACGCCCATCGGGAACCTCGGGGACCTGTCGCCGCGTGCGGTCGCGGCGCTCCGTGACGCCGACCTCGTGTGCTGCGAGGACACCCGCCGGGCCCGTGCCCTCCTCAGCGCAGCCGGGCTCCACGCCGGTGCGCGGCTCCGCTCCCTCCACGCGCACAACGAGGTGTCCAGGATCCCCGAGGTGCTCGCGGCGGCCTCTGCCGGCCGGACGGTCGCGGTCGTGTCCGATGCCGGGACCCCGGCGATCTCGGACCCGGGCGCACGGCTCGTCGCGGCGGCCGCGCGCGCCGGGATCACGGTGAGCGTCGTGCCGGGGCCTTCGGCCGTCCTCGCCGCGCTGGTCGTGAGCGGGCTCCCGACCGACCGGTTCTGCGTCGAAGGGTTCCTGCCGCGTTCGGGGCGGGCACGCCACGAGCGCCTCGAGGCGCTCGTGGCGGATCCGCGGACGACCGTCGTGCTCGAGTCGCCCCGACGGCTCGCGTCGACGCTCGCAGACCTCGCCGCCCTCGTTCCCACGCGCGAGGTGGCGGTCTGCAGAGAGCTCACGAAGCTGCACGAGGAGGTGTGGCGGTCCAGCGCGTCGGAGGCGGCGGCGCACTTCGCGGACCTGTCGGTTCGTGGCGAGGTCGTCGTCGTCGTCGCCGGGCGCGAGGCCGCGCCGCACGCCGGGCCGGCGGAGGCGTCCGAGGCGGCGCTGGCGGAGTCGACGGCGGCGGCGCTCGCGGACGGCCTGTCGGTCCGCGACGCCGCAGCGGCGGTCTCGGCCGAGCTCGGGGTGAGCCGTCGGCGCGCGTACGCGGCAGCGGTCGCGGCACGCGGCGTCCGCCGGCCCGGCTGAGCTCGGGGGGCTCGTTGGTACGCTACCGACGGTGCCCCCCTTCTACGTGACGACGCCGATCTACTACGTGAACGACGCGCCGCACGTCGGGCACGCGTACACGACCGTCAACGCCGACGCGCTCGCGCGCTGGCACCGGCTTTGCGGGGAAGACGTGTTCTTCCTCACCGGGACCGACGAGCACGGGGCGAAGGTCGCCGAAGCCGCCGAGGAGCACGGGGTCGCCCCCAAGGAGTGGGCGGACACCGTCGTGCAGCGCTACCTCGACGCGTGGCGGGACCTCGACATCGCCAACGACGACTTCATCCGCACGACCGAGCCCCGTCACCACCGCACGGTCCAGGCGTTCCTCCAGCGGATCTACGACAACGGCTACATCCACCTCGGCGCCTACCGCGGCCTGTACTGCGTCTCGTGCGAGGACTACTACGTCCCCGAGCAGGCGGTGGACGGCAGGTGCCCGGTCCACGCGCGCGAGCTCGTCGAGATGGAAGAGGAGAACTACTTCTTCGAGCTCTCCAAGTTCGAGGACCGCCTGGTCGAGTGGTACCGCGACCGCCCGGAGGCCGTCCGGCCGCCCACCAGGCGCAACGAGGCGCTGAGCTTCGTGCGGGGAGGGCTGCGGGACATCTCGATCACGCGCACGTCGTTGCGATGGGGCGTGCCCGTCCCCTGGGACCCGGGGCACGTCTTCTACGTCTGGTACGACGCGCTCGTGAACTACCTCACCGCGGCCGGGTACGGCACCGGGGACGAGCGGTGGCGGCACTGGTGGCCCGGCGTGCACCACCTCATCGGCAAGGAGATCGTCCGGTTCCACTGCGTGTGGTGGCCCGCGATGTGCATGGCGGCCGGGATCGACCCTCCCGCCAACGTCTTCGTGCACGGATGGCTCCTCGTGGGCGGTCAGAAGCTCTCCAAGACGCTCGTCCGTGCCCAGGCCCGGGCGGACGCCGCGAGGGGCGCCGAGGCCCGCGCCAGCGGAGTCGGCGAGGAGCGGCCCGTGCGCCTGACCGACATCGCGCCCCAGACGCTCACCGCCGACTTCGGCGTCGACGCGACCCGCTACCACCTGCTGCGCGACGTCCCGTTCGGCTCCGACGGCGAGTTCTCCTACGAGGGGATGGTGACGCGGTACAACGCCGATCTCGCCAACAACCTCGGGAACCTGGTCGCGCGGGTGGCAACCGTCGTGGGCACCAAGTGCGGAGGAATCGGCCCCGCCCCCGATCCGCGCAGCGCGCTCGCAGAGGTGGCCGAGGACGTCGTGGCACGGGCCACGCGATCCTGGGGGGACCTCGCCCCGCACGAAGCCCTCGAGGCGACCTGGCGGCTCATCGGCGCCGCCAACGCGGCCCTGGAGGCGGCCGAGCCGTGGAAGGCCGAACCTGGGCCGGCCGTCGACGCCGTGCTCGGCGACGCGCTCGAGGTCCTGCGACTCGTCAGCCTGCTCTCGTCGCCCGCCATGCCCTCCACCGCAGCCGAGATCTGGAGGAGGATCGGGCTCGACGGCACGCCCCAGGACCGCCGTCTGCCGGCGGACGGGGCGTGGGCCGGGTACCCGGGCGGCCTGCAGGTGGTGAAGGGGGCTCCGCTCTTCCCGCGCAAGAAGGCCTAGGGCTTGGTGAGAGGCGTGGGCACCCCGACAGACGCGGGCGTCGAGTGGGTCGACTCCCACTCCCACCTCCAGGACTCCTACCTCCTCGGGACACGCGGGCCGGCCGTGGAGCCGCCCGAGGGTGCGGCGCGTGCCGACGAGCTGTTGGCGGCCGCCCTCGAGCGGGCGACCGCTGCGGGCGTGGGCCGGATCGTCTGCGTCGGCACGGGGCCGGAGACCTCCAAGAGCGCGCTCGATCTCGCCGCGAGGAGCGCGGCTGGCGAGCTCGGGAACGACGCGCCCCACCTCTGGGCGACCGTCGGGCTGCACCCGCACGACGCAGTTGAGGGTGCCGCGCAGACCGTCGAGCTCCTCGAGGCCGCCGTGGCGCGTGGCGAGGCCGCCGCGTCCGGGGGCCGTCTCGTCGCCGTCGGCGAGTGCGGGCTCGACTACCACTACGAGCACTCGAGCCGCGCCGCGCAGCGGGACGCCTTCGCCGAACAGGTGGATGCCGCGCGCCGGCTCGGGCTCGCGCTCGTGGTGCACGCCCGGGACGCCTGGGATGACCTCTTCGACGTGCTGTCCGCCGAGGGGCCACCCGAGCGTTGCATCCTGCACTGCTTCACCGGCGGTCCAAAGGAGGCGAGGAGGTGCCTTGATGCGGGCATGACCCTGTCGTTCAGCGGGATCGTGACCTTCAAGAACGCCGAGGAGGTGCGCGAGGCGGCGGCCCTCTGCCCGCTCGACCGCATGCTCGTCGAGACGGACAGCCCCTTCCTCGCGCCGGTCCCGCACCGCGGCACGCCCAACGAGCCTTCCTACGTCCCCCTCGTGGGCGCGGCCATCGCGGCGGTGAAGGGGGTGGAACCCTCGGCGGTCGCGCGCGCCTCGAGTGCGACGGCGGCCCGGGTCTTCGGGTTGTGAGCCGGACACCCGTCAGCGGCGTGGCCGTTCCTCCCGCTCCCGGCCCGTCCGACGTCCGTCGGCTGTTGGCCGGCCTGGGCGTGCGTCCGAGCAAGGGGCTCGGCCAGCACTTCGTGGCGGACCCCAACACCGTCCGGCGCATCGTCCGGTTGGCGGGAGTCGCCGCAGCCTCGCACGTCGTCGAGATCGGCGCCGGGCTCGGCTCGTTGACCGTCGAGCTCGCGCGCACCGGCGCCCACGTCGTCGCGGTCGAGCTCGACCACCGCCTCGCCGCAGCGCTGCGCGACGTGCTCGGGTCGTGCACCAACGTGCGCGTCGTGGAGGGAGACGGCCTGCACCTCGACTTGGGGATGCTCCTCCTCGATCCCGGACCGTGGCAGCTCGTCGCCAACCTCCCCTACAACGTGGCGACGCCCATCGTGCTGCGCGTGCTCGAAGAGGTGCCCGCGGTCGCCTCGATGCTCGTGATGGTCCAGCGGGAGGTCGCCGAGCGGCTCGCCGCCCCGCCGGGCAGCCGCGCGTACGGCGCCGTCTCGGTGAAGGTGCGATTCTGGGGCCGCCCTGCGCTTCTCGGGACCGTCCCGGCGAGCGTGTTCGTCCCCAAGCCGAAGGTCGAGTCGGCGCTCGTGCGCATCGAGCGCCACGACGCGTCGGGGGTGGGAGACGGCACCGTCCCCTACCGCCGCCTCGTCGCGGTCGTGAACGCCGCATTCGGACAGCGTCGGAAGATGCTCCGCCGCTCGCTCGCCGGCATGGTGGAGGAGGAGGCGATCTTGGAGGCGGGGGTGGCTCCGACCGCGAGGGCCGAGGAGCTCGACGTCGCGCAGTTCGCCGCGCTCGCTGCGCGAGCGAGCGTCGCGGAGCCGACCTCGTGACCAACACCGGACTGGTCGCTCCCGCCAAGCTCACCGTCTCCTTGCGGGTCGTCGGCCGACGGGCGGACGGCTACCACGACATCGACGCCGAGATGGTGACGGTCGACTTGTGCGACCGTCTTCTCGTCGATCCCGCAGGCGACGGCGTCGAGATCGTCGCGATGCCCGGGGCGCGCGCAGAGCACCTCGCACGCTGCGGGGACGACCTCGTCTCGAGGGCACTGGCGGCCGCGCACCGGCGCGCCTTCGTACGCGTGGAGAAGCACATCCCGGTGGGAGGCGGCCTGGGCGGGGGCTCCGCTGACGCTGCCGCAGTCCTGAGATGGGCAGGGGTGCGGGACCTCTCCCTCGCGGCCCGCCTCGGCGGGGACGTCCCGTTCTGCGTGGTCGGAGGCCGTGCCCGCGTCGAGGGGATCGGCGAACGCGTCACGCCGCTCCCGTGGCTGGACCGGCAGTTCGTCCTGCTGGTCCCGCCGTTCGGCGTGGACACCGCAGCGGTCTACGCGAGGTGGGACGAGCGCAGCCGGGACGGGTTGCAGGTCCCCGAGGACGAGCCGAACCACCTGACGCGCGCCGCGCTCGACGTGGAGCCCCGTCTGTCCGCGTGGCGCGATCTGCTCGCCGAGCGCACGGCGCGCCAGCCGGTCCTTGCCGGGAGCGGGTCCACCTGGTTCGTCGAAGGTGCGCCTGCGGACCTCTGCGTGGCGGACGGAGAGAGGCTCGTGATCGGGGGCGAAGCGGGTCGCCTGATCGCGGTGCGGACCGTGCCTGGAGGCTGGACCGGGTAGCGGAGCCAGAGCGGCGCGACCGCCCGGGTACGAGCTCCCGGAGCGGCTACTTCCCCGCGCGCCGCTGCCAGCGGGTGGCCTTCAGCATCTTCTTGTGCTTCTTCTTGCGCATGCGCTTGCGGCGCTTCTTGATCAGCGATCCCATGGCTCGGGGCAGGTTACAGGCCCCGACTGCGCGCTGCCAGGTCGCCCGCCCCCTCAGCGGTGACGTGGCGCGGGAGCGGGGGCACGGACAGGGACCGGCACCACGGCAGGCCGCGGTGGCGGCGCGAGCGCGCCGACGACGCCGTCGACGACCGTGGCCGCGCCCTCGGAGAGCCTGCGAACGGCGCGCCGCGCCACGCGGCGCGCGCGTCCCGACCGGCGTTCTCGGGTCCGCCCGGGGGAGCTGCCCTCATGCCCGCTGTCGCCTGTCTGCGGCTCGAACGCCTCTTGTGTGCGTGGCTCCACCATGTCGATCGCCTCCGGTTCCATCATTCCCCGAGAAGATGGGAGCACGCGTAGGAACGCATCAATTCCTCCTAAGATTTCCGTGGAAGGCGTGCACCCTCCCTGCGCACGGCTGTGGCTGCGCACCGCCGTCGGTGTGCGGCACTGTCGGTGTGCGGCACTGTCACTCGTCCTCCTCCGCGGGCTCGCTGGCCCCCTCCGTTGTCGGAGGAGGCACGACCGGTAGCTGGAACCGGAAGATCGCCCCCCCGCCCTGTGCCCGACCTGCCCAGACGGTGCCGCCCTCTGCATGGGCGACCTGCGCCACGATCGCAAGCCCCAAGCCCGAGCCGGGCAGCGAGCGCGCGCCGGGTGCGCGGTAGAAGCGGTCGAACACGTGGGGCAGGTCGTCGTCGGAGATGCCCGGACCGTGGTCGCGCACCGTGACCGCGCCGCCATGGCAGGTCACCTCCACGACCCCTCCGGGGGGGCTCCACTTGAGCGCGTTGTCGAGCAGGTTCCCGATCGCGCGCTCGATGCGGTCACGCTGTCCCCGGACCCACGTCGGGCTGCATGTCAGGCTGAAGGTCACGTCGCGCGTCCGGCCGTGCGTGCTCGCCACCGCGACGGTGTCCTCGACGAGCCGGTCCAGCCGGAACGTCCGAGCAGGCATCGGTCGCTGCTCCCCCCGCGCGAGCTCGGAGAGGTCGGCGACCAGCGTCGTGAGCTCGTTCATCTGGGTGAGGACGTCGTCGACGAGGACGTCGCGCTCTTCGGGGGCGAGCTCTTCCAGCCTGCGGACCACCTCGAGGTTGGTTCGGAGGCTCGTGAGCGGCGTGCGCAGCTCGTGCCCGGCGTCGAGGACGAGCTGGCGTTGGGCATCCTGCGATCGCTGGAGCGCGCTCAGGAGATGGTTGAAGGCGCGGCGGAGCCGCCCGAGCTCATCGGGCCCTCCCGGGTCGAGCCGTCTCGTGACGTCGGTGGTGGCCGCCACCTGCTCGACGGCGGCCGTCAGCTCGTCGAGAGGGACGAGCGCGGTCCTGCCGACGAGCCAGGCGAGGAGGAGGGCGAGCGCGATGCCCAGCGCGGCGACTCCCGCCAGGACGAGGCCGAGCCGCGTGAGTTGGTTGTCGACGCTCGTGAGCGGGAGCACGACCTGGAGCGCCGCGCGCGTCGAGCCGGCCACGAATGAGTGTGTGAGCACGATCACGCGGCCCACGTAGGCGACGAACTCGCGGTAGTCCGCGCCCCCGATGGCGACGTCGGCGAAGAAGTCGGGGGTGTCGCCGGCAGCCACGGACTTGACCGCGGGCGACTGGGGGATCCCGCCGCCGTCGATCACTGTGCCCGCCGGCGTCACGATCTGGTACCCCTGGTAGCCGATCTCACGGTGGAAGACCAGCTGTCCTGTGTGGGCTTGGATCGACTGCACCGTGGCCCGCGCGTTGGCGCGCAGGGTGCCGTCGATCGACCCCAGCAGCGAGTCGCGTGCGGCAAGGTAGCTGGCGGCTGCGGCCGCGAACACCGCGACGACGACCGCGATGGCGGCAACCGCGACGAGCCTGCCCCGGAAGGTCACGGTTCGCGCAGCACGTACCCCACCCCGCGGACGGTGTGCAGCAGCCGTGGCTCGTTCCCCGCCTCGGTCTTGCGCCGGAGGTAGCCCACGTAGACCGCCAGCGAGTTCGTGCCCGAGTCGAAGGTGTAGCCCCACACCCTGTCCAAGATGACCTCGCGCGTGAGGACCTGGCGCGGGTGCCGCATGAAGAGCTCGAGAAGGTCGAACTCGATGCGCGTCAAGCTGAACGTCCGCTCCCCCCGCCTCGCCTCTCGCGTGCCGAGGTCGAGCACGAGGTCTGCGAACCGCAGGGCGTCGCCGCCTTCCGCCGGGCGCCGGCGCAGCAGCGCCCGCAGCCGCGCCTCGAGCTCGGCGAGCGCGAAGGGCTTGACCACGTAGTCGTCGGCTCCTGCGTCCAACCCGAGCACGCGGTCGTGGACGGCGTCGCGGGCGGTCAGGATCAGCACCGGCGTGTCGTCCCCTGCGGCGCGCATGCGCGTGCAGACGTCGAGGCCGTCGATACCCGGAAGACCGAGGTCGAGCACGACGGCGTCGGGAGGCTCGAGGGCGAGCGACTCCAGCGCGGCCTCGCCGTCGGCCACCGTCGAGACCTGGTACCCGTCGAGACGCAGGGCTCGGTCGAGCGCGGACCGCACTCCCGGATCGTCGTCGACGACGAGGATGCGCACCTCGGCCGCCTCCTTTCGCACGCCGCGCCCACGCGACAGCCGGGGCGCCCGGTCGCCTCTGTGGCTCGATGGACACTACCGGCGCCTGCATTGAGCGAAGTCCCAGGTGGGACCCTTCTTCCGAACTTCTTAGCGCGCCGGGCAGCCTGCGCGCGACCTGGTTGAATGGGTCACGTCTCCGGGGTAGTTCAATCGGCAGAACGTCGGCCTTTGGAGCCGGATGTTGGAGGTTCGAGCCCTCCCCCCGGAACGCGGCGCGGATGCTCGGTCTCCCCGCCGCCGCGCGCGCCGGCGCGCGGTCCGGTCCCGTCGTCCGCGCGCCCGGCTGGTACCGTCGACCGGCATGCGAATCGGGACGGTCGGCGGCCTCGCGCTCGCAGCCGCGCTGGCGCTCGGCGCGAGCGCGTGCGGAGGTTCGCCCAGCGCCGCCCCCGACCATGGGCACCGGTCGCACCATCGCCGCGAGCCGCACACCTCGACGACGCCTGCACCGCCGCCGTCTTCTCCGACGTCGACGACCACCTCGACGACCTCGCCCGCGCCATCGGGCCCGCCGAGGTGCGCCTTCGGGGACCTGGCGATGTCGGTCGGGCAGACCGGGGCAGGCCTGGGCCACGAGGGGGTCGTCGTGCTCTTCCGCAACACGAGCGCGGCGGCGTGCGTGCTGGCGGGGTACCCGGGTGTCGCAGCGCTGGACGCGACAGGCAGACAGGTCGCGCAGGCGGAGCGCACCCCGTCGGGCTACCTCGGCGGGATGGAGACAGGCTCGACGACGCCCCGGGCCGTGACGCTCGGCCCGGGCGCCACCGCCTCGGCGCTCGTCGAGGGGACCGACGTCCCCGAAGGCACCGCGACCTCGTGCCCGACCTACGCGGCGCTGCTCGTCACGCCGCCCACATCGACGCGCTCCCAGCGCCTGACAGCGTCGCTGCCGGGGTGCTCCCCGCTGCAGGTGCACCCCGTCGTGCGCGGCACGACCGGGACGAGCCCACCGTCCTGAGACGGCGGGGATCGGGCGTCAGCGTGCCCTGACGTGCTCTCGGAGCAGGCGGGGCACGTCGAACCAGGCCCAGACCCCGCCGGTTTGGACCGGCCGCCCGAGCGCGTCGGAGACGTAGGCGACGACGGCGCGCGGCCGTTGCCCGAGATGGGCGACCAGGACCGTCGAGACACGGTAGCGCCGGAGGAACGTGCGGAGCTCCGCGACGGTCCTCCGGTCGACCGGGGGTGTCGGGGTGCCTGGAGGTGTCCCGAGCTCGAACTTGGCGAAGACCGGTGTGTAGGCGTCCGAGAAGAGGTGCTCGACCACGCGCGGAGGAGGTGGCGCCGGCACCGGGACGCTCGTCCCGCCTGGCCCGTCGGGGACGAAGGCGTCACCTCCGAACTCCTTGAACCGCATGCCGGACTGGGCCTGGAAGGTCATGTCCCACTCCGCGTCGGCGCGCAACGGGTACGGGTAGGTCAGCACGGCGGAGGCCTCGGGGATCCGGTCGAGGGCCGGCGACGAGAAGAACGCAGGGATCGCCGCCGGCGCCGCCGCGTACGGCGCGGCGGGGACCAGCGGCACCAGCGCCACGAGCGCGACGCCGGCCGCCAGCGGGAAGTGGCTGCGGCGCGACCCGTGGGCAGTGCCGGCCGGGCGCGGCGTGAGGAGCAGCTCGTCGAGGCCGACGGCGAGTGCCGCGGCTGCGGCGAGCTGGGCGAAGAGCGAGAACCGCACGTCGAGGATGTCCTGGACGAAGGGGAGGTGCTCGAGCAGCCAGGCGGGCAGCGGGATGCCGGTCGGGCGCGTGTAGACGACGAGGGTCGGGCCGAGGGCGAGGATGGTCGAGGCCGCCACCATCGCCACGAAGAAGAGCAGTGCACGTCTCCGGCGGTACACGCGTGCGAAGACGGCGAGGACGACGAGGAGGGGGATCCCGAGGTACATGCCGTTCTCGCCGGGGTTGCGGCCCACGAGTGCGTCACCTCGCGCGGCGAGCGCGTGGGGGGCGAGGAGCTGGTTCGACGTGGGCAGCACCGGTCCGAGGAGGTCGCCCGGGAAGATCGCGAGCCCGCTCAGAGGGTGGGGAGGGCCGACCACGTGCTGAGGTCCCCGAGCAGCCATCCACAGGGGGTAGGCGAGCGCGAGCGCGCAGACGAGCACCGCCACGCCGGCGGCAGCAGCGGCATGCGGGAGCCGCTCGGGGACCGCGCGTGGTCGTGCGAGCGCGAGCAGCGCGACGCCGACGACCGCCACGACGACGGTCATCGCGAGCACCTCGGGGGAGATGTAGTACTGGAGCGCGAGGAGCGCGCCGAGCAGGAGGCCGTCCCGCAGCGCGGCGTGCCGCTGGACGACGAGCAGCTCGTGGAGCACCACGAGCACGATCGGCGGAACGAACAGGACGACGAGGAAGACGTGGCCGCCCCCCTGCCCGATCATGTAGGGGGAGAAGCCGTAGAGGAGACCGCCCGCGAACGCCGCCGCCCACGACCGGACGAAGCGGCGAAGCGCGAGGCACATCGACAGCGCCGAGGTGGCGAGGCCGAGCACGAGCAGGACGTCGTACGTCGAGACGGTCCCGATCGTGAGCTGGAGGGGTGCCGACGCGAGGGCGAGCAGAGGTGACGCCGTGTTGATCGCGAGGTTCACCCCTTTGGGGTAGTTCATCCACGTCGAGAAGAACGGGTTCAGGCCGTGGCTCACCGCGTAGAGCGGCCAGCGGAGGAACCACACCTCCTGGGCCTGGTCTCCGCAGTTGCACCCCGGCATGCTCGCCGTCGGGGCGAAGAGGATCCTGTGGTAGGCGAAGACCGCCGCGGCCGCGTAGATGGCCGCTGCCGCCGCACCTCTCCCGACCCCGGGCACGGCGGCGGGGGCGCGGGGTGCCGGTGCCGGCCGGGCATCCTGCGCCATGAGGCGCGACCCTATGCGTCCGGCACAGGTCGGGGGTGCATGCAGCCCGGGCGATCCCGGGCCTCACCAGCGCTTTCGCCGTCCGGAGGCATGCAACTGCGCGAGGTACCGGTTGTAGGCGGCGAGCGCCTCGTCCTCCTCGTCCGGCTCCGCGTGCTCCTCCCCGTTCGCCCCGTGCCCCTCCCCGTTCGCCCCGTGCTCCTCGCCGTTTGCCCCGTGCCCCTCCCCGTTCGCCCCGTGCCCCGGCTCGTCGAGCTGGTCGTGCACGAGCTTCCACCACAGGTAGACGGCGTAGCCCGTGAAGAACGGCCACTCGAAGACGTACGCCCAGCTGAGGGTGTTCCCTTGCCGCACGCGCTGGACCTGCCAGAAGAACAGCCCGAGGAACGTCGGGACGACCACGATCAGCGTCACGTGGAGCCCGATGGCACGGCGCGTCCACCAGATGCCCCGTTGGCTCGCGGGACAGGCCGTGGCGACCTGCTGCGATCGGGGAGCGGGTGTGCCCTTCGAGCCCGGAGCGCCGTTCGAGCCGGGAGCGACGTCGGCGGTCGGCACCGCCGCCAGCCTACCGAGGGCCTGTGTGGCCAGGCTCCCTCCTTCGGGTCCTTCCGGGCCCCTTCGGCCCGCCAGTGCGCGCCCGGTCCGCGTCCGCGGAGGCAAGATGAGCGCCATGAGCACCGGGCCGCTCTCCGCCGTCGTCCTCGCCGCGGGGGAGGGGACGAGGATGCGCTCCCAGCGACCGAAGCCGCTCCACCGCCTCTGCGGCCGGGCGATGGTCCTCCACGTGCTCGACGCCCTCGCGGAGCTCGACATCGAGCGCGTCGTGGTCGTCGTCGGACATGAGGGCGAGTGGGTGAGCAGGACGCTCATGGACCAGGCGCCCAAGGGCCTCTCGATCGAGCTCGTCACCCAGCACGAACAGCGGGGGACGGGGGACGCCACTGCGGTCGGCCTCACCGGTCTGCTGACCGAGACCGCGCTTGGCGACGACCAGGAGGGCGACGTCGTCGTGCTCCCCGGTGACACCCCGCTGCTGCGCCCGCCGACGCTGGCGGCGCTGGTCCGCCACCACCGCGAGCGGGGGGCGGGCGCGACCCTGCTCACCGCCGAGGTGACAGATGCCCACGGGTACGGCCGGGTGGTGCGGGGGAAGGACGGCACCGTCGTGCGCGTCGTCGAGCACGCCGACGCCACGCCGGAGGAACGGCAGATCCGCGAGGTCAACACCTCGGTCTACTGCTTCCGGCGCAGCGTCCTCGCACCGTCGCTGCGACGGCTCCGGCCCGCCAACGAGCAAGGCGAGTACTACCTCACCGACGTGGTCGAGGTGCTCTCCGCAGCGGGGTACAGAGTCGAGGCGTTCGTCCTGGACGACCCGATGGAGGCTGCCGGTGTGAACGACCGTGCGCAGCTCGCGGTGGCTGAGGCGGAGCTGCGCGACCGGATCAACGAGCGGTGGATGCGCAGGGGCGTGACCATGTGGGACCCCGAGCGGACCTACGTCGACGCCGAGGTGCAGCTCGCCCCCGACGTGTCGCTCCTCCCCGGGGTGATCCTCCGTGGCGCGTGCACCGTCGGCGAGGCTGCCGAGATCGGGCCCGAGTCCACGCTGGTCGACACCCGCGTCGGCGAGGGCGCGGAGATCCGTCACAGCGTCTGTGTCGGCGCCGTGGTCGGCGCCGGGGCGCGCGTCGGCCCGTTCTGCGCGCTCGGTCCGGGCTGCGAGGTGCCGCCCACAGGGGCGGTGCCCCCGTTCTCGGCGCTCGGCGACCGGGACCTCGGGGCGGCCATCGGGGGCCACGACGCGCCGCCGGACGTCGCGAGGTAGCGTCGTTCGCGTGGAGTTCATCCCGCGCCGCCGGCTCGTCCTCGTGTCGGGCCGGTCCCACCCGGTACTGGCGCAGCAGATCGCCTCCCATCTGGGCGTCCAACTGGGTGAAGCCAACCTGCGGGAGTTCGCCAACGGGGAGATCCACTGCCGCTACGACGCGTCGGTCCGCGGCTGCGACGTCTTCATCGTCCAGACGCACTGCGGTCCGGTGAACGACTCCCTGATGGAGCAGCTCATCATGATCGACGCCGCCAAGCGTGCCTCGGCCAAGCGCATCACCGCCGTGTGCCCCTACTACGGGTACTCGCGTCAGGACCGGAAGTCCACGGGGAGGGAGCCGATCACCGCCAAGCTCGTGGCGGACATGCTCTCGGCAGCGGGGGCGGACCGGGTCGTCAGCGTCGACCTCCATTCGGGCCAGATCCAGGGCTTCTTCGACGTGCCCTTCGACCATCTGACGGCGACCCCGGTCCTGGAGGGGTACCTGCGCCAGCATGTGGCGGACTGCTCCGCCGACGTCGTCGTCGTCGCCCCCGACGCCGGACGGGTGAAGGTCGCCGAGCGCTACAGCCAGCACCTCGGGTCGGACCTCGCGCTCGTGCACAAGACCCGGCCGCGGGGTGCCGCCAACGAGGTGAAGGCACGCCACGTGGTGGGCGACGTCGCCGGGCGCCGGTGCGTCATCATCGACGACATGATCGACACGGCGGGGACGGTCTGCGCAGCTGCGGAGCTGCTCGCCGACGCAGGAGCCTCTGACATCTGGGCCATGGCGACGCACGGGGTCCTCTCGGACCCCGCCGCAGACCGCTTGAAGGCCTCCCCCATCTCGCGGGTGGTCGTGACCGACACCCTCCCGGTTCCCGAGGACCGGGTGATCGACAAGCTCGAGGTGCTCTCTGTCGCCAAGGTGATCGCCGACGCGATCGACGCCGTCTTCGAGGACACCTCGGTGTCGGAGATCTTCGGCGGCGAGAACCTCGCCTGAGCACGGGCGCCGGGCGCACGTCGGAAGTGGCGAAGGTCTCGGGGTACTGCGACGAGCGGTTCGCCGCTGTCCGCTCGGTCTTCGAGCGGAGCCTGGACGAGGGGTCCGACCTCGGCGCGTCGTGCGCCGTGTACCTGGACGGCGAGGCGGTGGTCGACCTGTGGGGAGGCCACGCGGACGAGGCGCGCACCGTCCCGTGGCAGTCGGACACGCTCGTGAACGTCTGGTCCACCACCAAGACGATGACGAACCTGCTCGCCCTCATCCTCGCCGACGCAGGGGAGCTCGACCTGGGCGCACCGGTCGCGCGCTACTGGCCCGCCTTCCGAGCGGGAGGGAAGGGGGACGTCGAGGTGCGCCACCTCCTGGGTCACACCTCCGGCCTGGCCGGCTGGACCGAGCCGATGACGGTCGAGGACCTCTTCGACTGGGAGAAGGCGACGAGCCTGCTCGCGGCCCAGGAGCCGTGGTGGGCTCCCGGCTCGTCGTCCGGCTACCACGCGCTCACCCAGGGCTACCTCGTGGGCGAGCTCGTCCGCCGCGTCACCGGGCAGCGCGTCGGCGCCTTCTTCGCCGACCAGGTTGCCCGGCCGCTCGGCGCCGACTTCTTCATCGGGACGCCCGAGTCCGCAGATTCCCGTGTCGCGGCGTGCGTGCCGCCCGAGCGCCTGCCAGGCATCTCCGAGCAGGACGCGCCGTTCGCCCTGCGGACCTTCCTCAATCCGTTGGTGAGTGCGGAGGCCTCGTGGTCGATCCCCTGGCGGCGCGCCGAGATCCCCGCGGCCAACGGCCATGGCCACGCGCGCGCGGTCGGTGCGGTCCATTCACTGCTCGCCTGTGGCGGCGAGGCTCGCGGCGTCCGCCTCCTGTCTCGAGCGGGGTGCGAGCGGATCTTCGAGGTCCAGTCGGACGGCAAGGACCTCGTCCTCGGTGTGCCGCTCCGGTTCGGACTGGGCTTCGCCGTGACGCCCTCGCACCTTCCCGGAGGTCCCCGTTCCTGCTACTGGGGCGGCTGGGGTGGCTCGCTCGTCCTCGTCGACCTCGACCGGCGGCTGTGCGTCACCTACGTCATGAACAAGATGGGTTCTGGCTTGGTGGGCGACGAGCGTGGCGCCGCCCTTGCCGACGCAGCCTTCTCGTCGCCCTCCTGAGCGCGCGGCGGGCGTCCGTGCCGCCGGGCGTCCGCTGGAGCGCGCGCCGGCGCGCACGCTAGGGTGGAGCCCCGTGCGCGCGGCGCCTTGCCGCCCCCGTGACCAGCGGCGCGGCGCGCGGGGACGCCGGGATTGCCGGCGATCCGCTCCAGCTCCGAGGAGGAGACCCTCCATGCCCGAGATCGTCCTGGAAGCCGAGGTCGGGAGGCCGATCGGCTCGAGCACCTCCCGGCGACTGCGCGCCGCTGGGAAGATCCCCGGCATCGTCTACGGCCACGGTAGCGAGCCGGTGCCCGTGGCGGTCCCCGCACGGGAACTGCGCGCCGCGCTGTCAGGGGACGCCGGGACCAACGCGCTCCTCTCGCTCAACGCCGGCGGCCGGACGTTCCTCACGGTCGCCCGCGAGCTGCAACGCGACCCGGTGCGCGGGACGGTGACCCATGTCGACTTCCAGATCGTCCGACGCGACGAGGTCATCGCCGCCGACGTGCCCGTCGTCCTCGTGGGGGAGGCCACCGAGGTCCACCATGGCGACGGGGTCGTGGACCAGCAGCTGTTCACGCTTCCGGTGCGTGCCAAGCCGGCGGACATCCCGACCCATGTGGAGGTGGACATCGCCGAGCTCACCATCGGCGGGGTCATCCGCGTGGGCGACCTGCGGCTGCCCGACGGGGTGGCGGCCGAGCTGGAGGCCGAGGTGCCGGTCGTGACCGGGGTGCCCCCCCGGGTGCAGGCCGCGCAGGAGGGAGAAGCCGAGGCGACAGCCGGCGCTGTGGCCGGGGCGGAGCACGGTGCCGGCGACGCCGCCGGCCCCTCCGAGCCGCAAGAGGGCTAAGCCCTGCCGCCGCTCTTCGGCGGGGGCCGGGGGCGGGACCGCCCTCGCCGCGGCACCCCTGTCGAGGTGCTGGTCGTGGGGCTGGGCAACCCCGGCCCCGACTACGAGGGGACCCGGCACAACGTCGGTGCCGATGCGGTGCGCCTCCTGTCCAGCCGCCACGGCACCGGCAGGCTGAGGCCCGAGAAGGGCCAGCGCGCCGTCGTGGAGGAGCTCGTGATCGGCGGAGTACGCGCGGCCCTCGCCGTGCCGACGACCTACATGAACGAGTCGGGGGCGGCGGTTCGCCCGCTCCTGCGTCGGTTCGGCGTGGAGGACGCCGGTGGGCTCGTCGTGGTCCATGACGAGCTGGACCTCCCGCCCGGCCGGATCAGGGTCAAGCTCGGCGGCGGGCTCGCGGGCCACAAGGGCCTCCAGTCTGTGCGCGACCACCTCCACACCCCTGAGTTCGTGCGTGTGCGGATCGGCATCGGCAAGCCCCCGGGTCGCCAGGCAGGTGCCGACTACGTGCTCCGGCGGCCGCCGAAGGCCGAACGTGCGCTGCTGGACCTCGCTGCCGAGGCGGCCGCCGACGCGGTCGAGGCCATCGTGACCGAGGGCGTGGAGGCGGCCATGAACCGCTGGAACGGCGATGCCTGAACCTTCCCCGCTCGCGCCACTGACCGCGCTGCTGCGCAACGAGGCTGGGCTGGCCTCGGTGGCGGGCGTGCCGGGTGCCACGCTGGCGGTCGCCGGCCCGGCGCAGGCCTTCGCCGTCGCCGGTCTCGCCGGGATCTCGGGACGCCGGCCGCTGTTGGTCGTGACCGCCACCGAGGTCGACGCCGATCGGCTCGCAGCCGACCTCGAGTGCGTCGTCCCGCCTGCCTCCGGGCGTCCAGGGGTGGAGGGGTCCGGGCCCCGCGTGGCGGGCGAGCTGACCGGTCCGGTCCTGCGGCTTCCGGCATGGGAGACGCTCCCCTTCGAGCGGGTGAGCCCCGAAGTGGGCACGATGGGGAGACGGCTCGCCGTGCTCTGGCGGCTCGCAGGCGGCGTCCGCGCCTCCGGCGACGGCGACCCAGGAGACCTCCCCATCTCCGAAGGACCGCCCGAGGTCGTGGTGGCCTCGGTGCGGGCGCTCCTGCAGCGCCTGGCGCCTTGGCGCGAGATCGGACCGCCGCTCGTGGTGCGTCGGGGGGCGGCGCTCGACGTGCATGCCGCAGCGGAGTGGCTCGTGCAGGCGGGATACCGGCGTGAGCCGCAGGTGGAGCACCGCGGGGAGTTCGCGGTGCGCGGCGGGATCGTGGACGTCTTCTGCTCGACGTCGGACGTGCCGGTGCGGATCGACCTCTTCGGGGACGAGGTGGACCGGCTCACGGCGTTCGACGTCGCGGACCAGCGGTCCACGGGCTCCCTCGACGTCGCGGTCGTCTACGGCTGCAGGGAGCTGGTGCTGACCGAGACGGTCCGAGCCCGCGCCGCAGAGCTCGCCGAGGAGGAGCCCTGGGGCCGCCGCAACTGGGAGCGGCTCGCGGCCGGTGAGGCGTTCGACGGGATGGAGTCGTGGCTTCCCTGGCTCAGCCCGACCGAGGAGCTGCTGCCCGATCTCCTCGGTGCCGACGCCCAGGTCGTCATCGTCGAGCCGCGCAGGGTTCGTGATCGCGCCGTCGAGGTCTGCACCGAAGAGCAGGCGCTCGCGGCGACGCTCGCCGAGACCTGGGGGGCCCGCCCGCACGACGGCCCCGACGGCCCCGACGGACCCGGCGCCGACGCCGCTGACGCCGACGCCGCTCACGCCGTCGCCGCTAGCGCCAGCGCCGCCGCCGCCGACGCCGACGCCGAGGGGAGTGCCCGCTCGGGGTTCCCTCGGCTGCACCTCCCGTTCACCCGCTTGCTGAGCCGAACCCAGGCGCCGAGCCTCTCGCTCGTCCCCGTCGCCGCCATCCCGGACACCCCCGCCGTTGCAGTCCGTGGGTTCGAGCACGTCGCAGGCGACGCGAGCCGCCTGGCGCGCCAGGTCCGCACCCTGGTGGACGAGGGCTTCTCGGTGACGCTGTGCGCAGCCAGCGCGTCGGCGGCGTCACGGCTCTCGGATGTGCTCGCCGGAGAGGGCGTCAGCGCGCCAGCAGCCGATCGCGCCGACCCCGCGCCCGGTGCGCGCGTGGTCACTGCGCCGATCTCGTCGGGGTTCGTCCTGCCCGACGCGCGCCTCGCCGTGCTGTCGGAGTCCGACGTCACGGGTCGGCGCCTCCCGCACCGCCGCGCGCGCCCGCGCGCCCGGCCCACCGACGGCTTCTTCGACGACCTCGGGCCCGGCGGCTTCGTGGTCCACCGCCAGCACGGGGTCGCCCGCTACGGGGGGATGACCACGCGCACCGTGGCAGGGACCACGCGCGACTACCTCGTGCTCGAGTTCCGAGGGGGCGACCGGCTCTACCTCCCGGTCGACCAGATCGACGCCGTGACTCCCTACAGCGGCGGCGAGTCGCCGGCGCTCTCGAAGATGGGCGGCGCCGATTGGCAGCGGACGCGCGCGCGGGCGCGGGCTGCAGCCGGCCAAGTCGCCGAAGAGCTCGTCGCGCTCTACCGTCGGCGCCTCGAGGTCCGCGGCCACGCATTCGGGCCGGACACGCCCTGGCAGCAAGAGCTCGAGTCGTCGTTCCCCTACACCGAGACGGCGGACCAGCTCCGTGCCATCGAGGAAGTGAAGGCGGACATGGAGCTGGCGCGTCCGATGGACCGGCTCGTCTGCGGCGATGTGGGCTTCGGGAAGACCGAGGTCGCGCTGCGTGCGGTGTTCAAGGCGGTCCAGGACGGCAAGCAGGCCGCGGTGCTGGTGCCGACGACGCTGTTGGCGAGCCAGCACCATCAGACGTTCTCCGACCGCTACGCAGGGTTCCCGGTGCGCGTCGAGCTGCTGAGCCGCTTCCTGTCCGCTTCCCAGGCCCAGCAGGTCGTCGACGGCCTCGCGGACGGCAGCGTCGACGTCGTCGTCGGGACCCACCGGCTGCTCGGTCAGGACGTGCGGTTCAAGGACCTCGGCCTCCTCGTCGTCGACGAGGAGCAGCGGTTCGGCGTCACCCACAAGGAAGCGGTGAAGCGCATCGCCGAGGGCGTCGACGTGCTCACCCTCACGGCGAGCCCGATCCCGAGGACCCTCGAGATGGCCCTGACCGGGATCCGCGACCTCTCGCTCGTGAACACCCCACCCGCCGATCGCCGCCCGATCCTCACCTACGTCGGGGAGTACGACGACGCCGCCGTCTCCGAGGCGATCCGCCGCGAGCTGCTGCGGGAAGGCCAGGTGTTCTTCGTCCACAACCGCGTGCTGGACATCGAGTCAGTGGCGGACCGGCTGCGTGCGCTGGTGCCCGAGGCGCGCATCGCCGTCGCGCACGGCCAGATGGACGAGGGCAGCCTCGAGCAGGTGGTGCTCGACTTCTGGGAGCGCAAGTTCGACGTGCTCGTCTGCACGACCATCATCGAGTCGGGGATCGACATGCCGTCGGTAAACACGCTCGTCGTGGACCGCGCCGACCTGCTCGGCCTCGGGCAGTTGCACCAGATCCGCGGCCGGGTCGGGAGGGGGAACCAGCGCGCCTACGCCTACCTGTTCCATCCTGCCGATCGCGTGCTCACCGAACAGGCGTACGAACGGCTGCGGACGGTGGGCGAGCACACGGAGCTCGGCTCCGGGTTCAAGATCGCGATGCGCGATCTCGAGATCCGCGGCGCCGGCAACCTTCTCGGATCCACACAGTCCGGCCACATCGCCGCGGTGGGCTACGACCTGTACGTCCAGATGGTGGCCGAGGCCGTCGCGCAGGCACGCGGCGAGCCACGCCCGGAGCTGCCCTCCGTCACCCTCGACGTGCCGGGGGACGCCAACTTGCCGCCCGACTACGTGCCGCTCGAAGACGCGCGGCTCGAGGCCTACCGAAGACTGGCGTCGGCTTCCTCGGTCGCCGACGTGGACGACGTCGCCGAGGAGTGGGCCGACCGCTACGGTCCCCTCCCACCGAGCGCCCGCGGGCTGCTGGCGCTCGCGCGCCTTCGCGTCGAGTGCCTGCGCGCCGGCGTCGAGGAGGTCACCGTGACGCCCGCGCGCCCCGGGGGTGCGCGCCAGCCGCTTGCCAAGCTGTCTCCCGTCAACCTCCCGGCGAGCGCGCAGGTCCGGCTGCGCCGCCTCGCCCCGGGTGCCATCTACCGTGACGCGCAGCGGCAGCTCGTCGTCCCGCTCACCGGTGACGAGCTGCCTGCAGACGCGATCAGGTCTCTCCTCACCCGGCTCGTCGTCGATCCGGCGGAGCCGTCACCCGCCGGTAGCGTGCGCGGTGCATGACGCGGCGCGCCCCGGCACAGCTGTGAGCGGCGCGGGGCGACATGAGGATGCCCGAGGTGCACGGCGGGCGACCCGACCGCACATCACCGTCGTCGGGCTGGGTCCGGCCGGAGAGGACCTGATCCCCGCCAGGACGCGCGAGATCCTGGCGTCGGCGACCAACGTCTTCCTCCGCACGGCGCGCCATCCCGCAGCCTCCGTCCTCGCCGGTCGACGGTCGTGGGTCCCTCGGGGCGCCGAGGTCGTCGCCTTCGACCACCACTACGACGAGGCGGACTCCTTCGACGACGTCTACGACCGGATCGTGGCGGACCTGGTCGCCGCCTCCGAGGTGGTGGCGACGGCCGGGCAGGGGATCGTCTACGCCCTGCCGGGGTCGCCGCTCGTCGCCGAGCGCACGGTCGAGCTGCTGCGCGCAGACGTCCGGGTCGAGCTGACCGTGGTGCCCGCCCTGTCCTTCCTCGACCTGGCGTGGGCGCGCCTCGGCGTGGACCCGCTGGCGAGCGGCGTGCGCCTCGTCGACGGGACCAGGTTCGCGTCCGAGGCGGCTGGCGAGCGCGGACCCCTCCTCGTGGCGCAGTGCTGGTCCCCCTCGGTCCTCTCGGAGGTGAAGCTCGCGCTCGGTGACTGCGAAGTCCCGTCCGATGTGGGCGTCACCGTCCTTCACCACCTGGGGCTCCCCGACGAGACGGTCGCAGTCGTGCCGTGGCACGAGCTCGACCGGGCCGTCGTCTGCGACCACCTCACGTCGCTGTGGGTCCCGCGCCTTGCCGCGCCCGTCGCCCGCGAGCTCGCCTCCCTCGACGAGCTGGTCCGGCGGCTCCGCCGCGACTGCCCCTGGGACCGCCAGCAGACCCATGCCTCACTCGAGCCACACCTGGTCGAGGAGGCCTACGAGGTGCTCGAGGCGATCGACGCGCTCGTGGAGGTCCTCGATGCGGACGACCCGGTCGCCGCGCCGCCAGGAGAGACCGCGCTGCAGCGGACGACCCGGCACTTGGAAGAGGAGCTCGGGGACCTCCTCTTCCAAGTCCTCCTGCACTCCCGCCTCGCGGCCGAGGAAGGCTGGTTCACGATCGCGGACGTGGCGCGCACGCTGCAGGACAAGCTCGTCTCGCGGCACCCCCATGTCTTCGGCGACGCCCCCGCGCACGACGCAGCCGCCGTGGTCGCCAACTGGGAGCACATGAAGAAGCAGGAGAAGGGGCGCGAGAGCGTGACCGACGGCATCCCGCCCGCGCTCCCCGCGCTCGCCCTCGCGGCGAAGCTCCAGCGCAAGTCCGAGGGGGTCCCAGGGGCGGCCCTCCCCTCCGACGAGGTCCTGCGTGCCCGGGCGCGGAACCTGCTCGGGGCGCTCGAGGCCGGTGACACGGCTCGGGGAGAGCTGCCCGGAGAGCTCCTCTGGGCGGTCGCCGACCTCGTCCGCCGGGGCGGCACCGACCCCGAGGACGCCCTTCGTGTCGCGGCGCGCCGCCGGATGGAGGCGATCAGGGATGCGGAGCGTCGCGCGCGCGGGTAGCCGGGAGGAGCGGCGCCCGCCGGGTCTTCGCCTCTTCCTCGTGGCCCTGGCGCTCACCTTCGCCAACTTCTCGATCTGGTCGTGGGCGTCGCCCCTCTTCTCGTCGCCCGACGAGCCGACGCATGTGGCACGGGCGGCGGCCGTCGTGCGCGGTGAGCTCGTGGGGAAGACCGTCGACAGCGACCGCGATCCCGAGACCGCCGTGCGCGTGCCCGACGTCTTCGCTGCGGACGGAGCCCTCCCGCAGTGCTACCAGTTCCGACCGGCGGTGCCGGCGTCCTGCGCGCCGCCGGTGCCGCGCTCGACCGTGCCCGTCCCGGTGGACACCTACGTGGGCCGCTACCCTCCGCTGTACTACGCGATCGTCGGCGCACCGTCGCTCGTGGTCGTCTCGCCGAACGGGATCTACGGGATGCGGCTGGCGAGCGCCGCCGCGTGCGCGGTGCTGCTCGCGCTGGCGTTCTTGGCGGTCGCTCGGTGGTCGCGCAAGCGGGCGCTCTACGCCGCGCTGCTCGTCTCGGTGACGCCCATGGTGTGGTTCGTGGGAGGGATGGTCAACCCGAGCGGGCTCGAGATCTCCGCGGCCGTGTGCGTGTGGACCGCCGGTTCGGTCCTGGTGCTCGAGCACTCGCACGCGCCGCCGATCGGGCTCGTGTCCGTCCTCGCCGTGTCCGTCGCGGTGCTGGTCCTGTCGCGTCCGCTCTCACCGTTGTGGTGCGCCATCTCGCTCAGCGTGCTCGGGCTGGCGGGAGGCTGGCGGCAGGTGCGGGCCTTGGCGTCGAGCCGGGCGGTGCAGGTCGCGGCCCTCTGTGATGCGGCGTGCGCGGCGTTCGCCCTGTGGTGGATCCTGAGCGAGCACTCCCTCGATCTCTCGCCCTCGACCGCACCGGTTCCGCAGCCCGAGACCTTCACGAACCTCGTCCCGGTGATCTTCGGGCACTGGGGTGCCTGGGCCGAGCAGATGGTCGGGGTGTTCGGGTGGCTCGACACGCGCGCTCCGACGTCGACCTACGTGCTGTGGGGCGTTGCGCTCACCGGTGCGGTGGTCTTCGGCGCGGCCCGCGCCGGGTGGAGGGGCCGGGCCGCGCTGGGCGCGCTGGTCGCCGCAGCCGTCCTCGTCCCGGTCGCCGCCGCCTACAGCCAGGTGCACCGTCTCGGCATCGTCGGGCAGGGGAAGGACTTCCTCCCCCTGGCGATCGGTGTCCCGATCGTGGCCGCTGCCGTCGGGAGCGACCGTGTCCGGCCCTCCCTGGTGAGCCTGGTGAGATCGAGACCGAAGGTCGCCGCGGCGGCGTGGGGGCTCTGGTGCACGGCGATCGCATTGGCGGGCTTCGCTGCCTTCTTCGAGGCGCTCCGTCGCTACGCCGTCGGCACCAACGGTCCTCTGGACTTCTTCCACGGCACATGGAGCCCGCCGCTCGGGGTGCTGGCCGTGCTCGTGGGCGCGGCGCTGAGCATCGCTGCGCTCTCGGCATGGGTCTTCGTGCGCTGCCGGCGCGCGGGCGTGCCCCGATCCCAGACGTGCGAGCCGGTAGCCTGATGGCCGGGCACCTCTCGAGCGGATGGCACGGCGGGCTCGGGGCCGCACGCAGACCAGGGAGCTGATCGATGGGCACGATCGAGTACGTGGTGGGGCGCCAGGTCCTCGACTCGCGCGGGAACCCGACCGTCGAGGTGGAGGTGGTGCTCGAGAGCGGCGCGCGCGGACGTGCCATCGCGCCGTCGGGCGCGTCCACTGGTGCGCACGAGGCAGTCGAGCTGAGGGACGGCGGCGCTGCGTACGGCGGGAAGGGTGTGCTGCGCGCGGTGTCCCACGTGGCCGGCGAGATCGCAGACGCGCTCGTCGGCATGGACGCCCTCGACCAGCGCGGCGTCGACATGGCGCTCGTCGACCTCGATGCCACGCCGGACAAGGGGCGGCTCGGCGCCAACGCCACCGTCGCGACCTCCCTCGCGGTGGCGAAGGCGGCGGCGAGCGAGCTCGAGCTCCCGCTCTACCGGGCGATCGGCGGCGTGAACGCGCACGTGCTCCCGCTGCCGATGCTCAACGTCGTCAACGGCGGCGCGCACGCGCGCAACTCGGTGGACTTCCAGGAGTACATGCTCCTGCCGGTGGGCGCTGCGTCCTACGCCGAGGCGCTGCGCTGGAGCGTGGAGACCTACCATGCCCTGCGTCGGCTCCTCGACGAGCGCGGGCTGTCGACCGCGGTCGGGGACGAGGGGGGCTTCGCGCCGGACCTTCCGACGAACGAGGAGCCGCTCAGGCTCCTCTGCGATGCGATCGAAGCGGCGGGACGGACTCCCGGGGACGAGATCGCGCTCGCGCTCGACCCTGCCACGAGCGAGCTGTGGAAGGACGGCGCCTACGTGCTCGGCGGCGAGGGCCGGCGGCTCTCCTCGGAGGAGCTGGTCGAGTACTGGGCCGGTGTCACCGAGCGCTACCCGGTCCTCTCGCTCGAGGACGGCATGGCCGAGGAGGACTGGGACGGGTGGGCCGCGCTCACCGCGGCGCTGGGCGGACGGGTCCAGCTCGTCGGCGACGACCTCTTCGTGACGAACACCGCCAGGATCGCACGCGGGATCGACGCGGGCGTGGCGAACGCGGTCCTGGTGAAGCTGAACCAGATCGGCACCCTGACCGAGACGCTGGACGCGGTCGACCTCGCCACGCGCTCGGCCTACGGCACCGTGATCTCGCACCGCTCCGGGGAGACCGAGGACACCAGCATCGCCGACCTCGCCGTCGCGCTGAACGCCGGGCAGATCAAGACCGGCGCGCCGTGCCGCACCGACCGCGTGGCCAAGTACAACCAGCTGCTCCGCATCGAAGAGGACCTCGGGAGCTCTGCGGCGTTCCCGGGCCGCGCCGCCCTTCGTGGAGGCCGCCGTGGGTGACGCGGCGGGCGGGGCCGTCGGCAGCACGCGCCGGCACGCGCCGCGTCGCGTGCCGGGAGCCCCGGTATCGCGCGCCGAGCGTCGCAGGGCTGCCCGCGTGCGCAGGAACCGGCTCCTGCTCGCCGCCGCGGTCGCCGGTTCCGGTGCCGTCCTGGCCGCCTGGTTCCCCGCCTCGGACCTTCTCCACCAGCGCGCCGAGCTCGCCTCGTCCTCGGCGCAGCTCGCGCGTCTCGACCACCAGGACGCGCGGTTGCGCCACGAGGAGCGCCAGCTGCGCACACCCGCGACGCTCGGGCGCATCGCGCAGCAGCAGTACGGGCTGGTCCCTCCTGGCGAGGAGGCGTACCAGGTCCTCCCGCCGAGCGGGTCCGCGACAGGCACCCTCGGGGATGCGGCGCGCACGCAGCGAGACGCGGCCTCCGGCGGCCAGGACGGCACTCGGCAAGGCAGGACGGGTGCCGGCGGGTCGGCGCAGACACCGGGAGGGGATCGAGCCGGGTTCCTCGAACGGGTCCTCCAGACGCTGGAGTTCTGGCGGTGACATCCGGGCGAGCGCCAGGGTGCCCGCAGGGCCCCGGCACCGAGCTCGCCCGGGTCGCCGTGCTGCTCGGCCGCGCACCTGCGGGCGACTTCGAGGTCGTCCGGCGCGCCCCGGACGGTTCCCCGCAGGTGATCGAGAACGCGCCGTTCCTGCGCGACGGGACCCCGATGCCCACCCGCTTCTGGCTCGTGGACCGCGAGCTCCGTGCGGCGGTGTCCAGGCTGGAGGCAGCGGGCGGGGTCCGCGAGGCCGAGGCAGCCGTGGGAGCCGAGGAGCTGGCGCTGGCCCACGCGCGCTACGCGGCGGCCCGTGACGCTCGCATCCCCGCCGGCCACGTGGGCCCCCGGCCCTCAGGTGGGGTGGGCGGGACGGCAGCAGGCGTGAAATGCCTCCACGCGCACCTCGCCTGGTGGCTCGTCGGCGGGGACGACCCGGTGGGCGCCTGGGTCGCCGGCCGCCTCGGGGTCGGACCAGGCGGGGGTGCGCAGGCCGCCTCGGGGGACGACCTCTCCCGGCGCCTACGGTCGGGTGCCTCGGGCTGACGGCCCGGCACGCGCTCGCCTGACACCCCGCAGGACGTGCCCGAGCACCCGCATGGGTGCCGTGACCCTCCAGCTCCTCGAGGCGCGGATCTCGGCGAGCTGGGCGGTGGCCGTCGCCAGGGCCTCCTTGGCGCCCGACAGGTCGGCGTGCGCAGCCCGCAGGCGGACGTGGACGGAATCGAGCTCGGCGGCGAGGCGCCGGGTCTCGTCCTCCAGCCGGGAGGCCCGCTCGGCTGCGACCTCGCCGTCGATGAGGCGCGTGCGCAGGGCGCGGAACGTCCCGCGGTCGAGCAGCAGGGGCGCGGCGTCGTGCGCGTCGATCACGCGTCGGCGCGCCGCCTCCCACTCCTCGGGGGCGTGCACGCGCTTGGAGTCCTCCCCCTGGTCCCACCATCGCAGCAGCCCGGTCACGACCGGGACGCCTTCGACGCCGCAGATCGAGGCTGCCCACAGGAGGTGGTCCCAGTCCTCGAGGACGGGGAGGGACTCGTCCCATCGCAGGCCCATCTCGGTGACCACCGATCTCGGGAAGGCGTAGCCGTTGTTGGGCGTCCGGTTGTCCGGGATGTGGTCGACGTGGTCGAAGTCGAGCGCGAAGACGAGGCGCGGCCGGTCGACCACCTCGTAGCCGACCTGGCCCGGCCTCTCCGCGGGCTTGGAGGCGACCCGCTGGGTTGCCACGGCCGTCCGGACGACGCGTCCGGGTGACGCGCGAGCCGCGTCCCGGAAGACCTCGACCCAGTTGGCGAGCACGAGGTCGTCGTCGTCGAGCATCGCGAGGTACTCCCCCCGGGCGACGGCGGCACCTTCGTTGAGCGGACGGGACCGCTCGCCGCCCGAGACCTCCACGACGCGCGTCCGGCTCGAGAACGAGTCGTGGAACTGCGCGACGAGGTCCCGGACCGCGCGAGAGGCGCCGCTGTCGCCGTCGTGCACGACGACGAGCACCTCGAAGTCGTCGCAGGTCTGCGCCGCGAGGCACAGGAGCGCCTCTTCCAGGGTGGCGCTCCGGCGGCCCTGGGTGCGGACGAGCACGCTGAGGAAGGGGGGCGGTCCTGGCGCGGGGGAGGCCCCGGAGACGTCCGCGGCAACGTACAGGCGGACGAGCCGTTGCGCGTGCGCCGCCGCGCCCGCCCTCTCCCGCAGCATTCGCACCAGTGCGCCGACGGCCGTGGTCGGCACGAGGGTCGGGACGTCGACGGAGGTGCGCTCGCGCACGGCACCGGGCGCGACGCCGGGCACCTCGTCCTCGGCGTCGATCTCCTGCCAGCCGTGTGCGGTCATCGTCGCGCCGAGCGAACGATGGGAGAAGTGGCGGACGTGCGGTGAGCCACGGGGCCCGGGGTCTGTCTCGTCCCAGCGCCCGACCAGCAGTTTGGCGGCGACGTCGAGCCGGGCGATGTTGGGCTGGGCGACGAGCAGCGGCGCGCCCGCTGGCGCGCAGAGCCCGTGGAGCTCCTGCAGGAACACCTCGAGGTCGCCTACCCGCCCGAGGAGGTCTCCGACCGACACCGCGGCGAGCGGGCGACCTTCGAGGGCGCGCGCGATGCCCTCGGGGTCCACGTGCGCACCGTGCGCGGGCAGCGCGAGGTACCCGAGACCGATGCGGTCGGCCGCCCCAGCGTCGAGCGCGCCGTCCGCCGCGAGGTCGACGAGGACTCCGCCGACCACGGTGTCCTGCGCTCGGCGGGCGAGCACCGAGAGGAGCGGATCGGCCGGCGTCGCCACGGCGTCATCGTAGGGCGGTGCCCGGCGCCCCTCGGTGTGCGGATCGCGGGCCGGTGCGGCTCAGTGGACCCGGCGCGCCTGTCCACCGGCCTGCCGTGCCCGGACGAGCACGAGCCGCGCCGTCTCGGCGACGCCCCGGCGCCGGATGGACCCGATGCCTCGGCGTGCCAGGGAGACGAGTCGTGCAGTGCCGGCGCGGCGCGGGGCAACGGACGCGTCCGGGCTCCGCGCACAGGGGGCATCCTCCCCGTAGGGCTCCAAGGCGACCGGCTCCGGCGGCTCGTCCAGCAGCACGGGCACCCACGTGCTCGCTCGGCTCGTCTGCTTCTCCACCGACTCGAGGATCTCGAGGTAGCGGCGCCCCTGCGTCCACGGGCCGAGCCGCAGCAGGGCGTCCCGCCGGGAGCGCGCGCCGAGGCGCCGGCGCAGGACGTCGTCGTCGAGCAGTGCGCCCAAGGCGTCCGTCCACTCCTGCGGGCCGTGCGCGAGGAGGCCGTTCACCCCGTTGTCCACGACCTCGCAGAACGGCTGCGTGGGGCTCGCGATCGTCGGCGTCGCGCTCAGGGCTGCCTCGAGCCACTTGACGGCGCTCTTGGCGTCGTTGAACCGGCTGGCGGGCTCGAGCGGCGCGAGGTTCACGTCGAGTGCCCGAAGGAGCGCGGGCAGCGAGGTCCACGGCTGGAAGGGGACCACCTTGAGCCGGTCCCCGAGGCGCTGGACGTCCGGCCCGGGGCGGAGCTTCCCGACGAGCCACAGCTCGGCGTCGGGACGGGGTGCGAGGGCCTCGAGCACGGCACCTTCGACAAGTGCCCAGTCTCGGTCGTGGGTGTCGGTCCCGCTCAGGTACCCGACGCGCACCGGCCCCGCCGGCCGCGCGCGGCGTAGTGCCGCGTCGGCGAGCCTGCTCGTCACGATCCCCACCCCGTTGGGGAAGCGGTAGGAGGGCAGCCCGGTCACCGTCGAGGCGTGGTCGCAGAGCCGCTCGGTGCTGCCGATGAAGGCGTCGCAGCGCTCCATGGTGGTCCGGTAGCGGTGCACACCCTGGATCCACAGCTCGCGCTCGGGGCCGCTCAGGATCTGCAGGGCAGGGATCTCGGCTTCGAGGTCCGGGTCGAAGATGAGATCGTCCACGTCGAAGACGACGGGCGTCCCCCTGCGGTGGAGGTCCAAGAGCAGCTCTTCGACCTGGAACGTCGCCGGCACCCGGTAGACGACGACGGCGTCCGCCTGTGCGGCGAGCGGCGCGACGTCCGGGTGGCGGTAGTGCCGCACGTCGGCACGCACCCCCAGGAGCCCGAGCTCCTCGGCCGGCAGGTGGGCGCGGTACCGGAGCGGCGCGCCGTCGATCCCCACCACGAACAGCACGCGTCCGACGCGGCGTCGGGCGCCACTGCCGGCGGCGCGCGCCTTGCGGGCGCGCCGTGCGCCGGCGGTGGCGTCGCACGACGTGTAGAGCTGCTCCAGCCGGTCGCAGTGCGCGGCGACGGACGTGAGGGCGACGTCGGGAGCGGAGCGGGCGAGCCGATCGAGCAGGGCGCGGTCCGACACCAGCTCCGCCATGGCGGCACCGAGCGAGCCCGGGTCGTCCTGGGGCACCACGAGCCCGTTGACCCGGTCGGTCACGACCTCCTCGGGTCCCAGGCAGGCCGTGGTCACCACCGGGACGCCCACGGCGAGCGCCTCGCGGGTGAGGATCGAGTAGGTCTCCTGCATCACCGACGGCACGACCAGGACGTCTGCCTCCGACAGGACCCGGGAGAGCTCGCTCGGCGCGTAGGACGGGTGGGTCCGCACGTTCGGCCACGACGCGCCGTCGGGGGTGCCATCGCCGTCGGGCACGCCGTAGAGGTCGGCCGACCACCCGGGGGTGCCGCGGAGGGTGCGCAGCGCCTCGCGCAGCACGGGTAGCCCCTTCATCGGGTCCGAGCCACCGGCGAACACGAACCGGACCTCGTCGCGCGAGGCGCCGTTGCCCGGGCTCGGCCCCGGCCGCGCTCGCGCCCTGGCGCGTCCTGTGGTGGCGTCGTCCACCGGGTTGCCGAGGACCACCACGCGGTCCGGGGGCACGCCGTTGGCCAGCACGACGTCGGCGGCGCTCTCGGACACCGCCACGACCCAGCGAGCTGCAGCGAGCGCCGCCGTGGTGAAGCGGGTCCGTTCCTCGAGCCAGCTCCGGTCGACATGGCACGGGCACACACCGGCGACGACGGTGGGACAGCACGGGTGGTAGTCGCGGTCGCAGAGGAACTGCCGTCCGCACCACCACCAGAAGTCGTGGGCCGTGACGACGAAGGGGACGTCCCGGCGCGCCGCCTCGACCAGGAGTCCTGCACCGAGCCCCTGCATCGAGTGGAAGTGGACGACGTCGGGTCCGAAGCGCCGCAGCGTCTCGCCGAAGGCGCGCGCGGCCCCCGGATTGTCGAAGTTGCGCCTGCTACCCCAGTCGATGGCGTCGTTGGTCACGAACCACGTGACCGGGACGCTCGGCACCGTGTGGTGCTGCGCGCCGGGCTGGGCGGCACGTGCATCTCCGAGTGCCGCGTCCAGCTCGCCGTCGAAGGTCTCGCCATCGGCGCGTCCGGGCCCGATCCACCCGGCGAGCACGTGCACGTCGTGGCCGCGGCGCGCGAGCTCGAGGGCGCTCAGCGCCGGGACCAGCGTCCCGCCGCTCACGAAGTTGGGCGGGAAGTGGGCAGAGACGACGAGGAGCCTCACCGGGTGAACCTGCGGCCGGTGCGGTCCGCGGCGCGCGCGAGCCGGGTGCGCCACGAGGCAGCTCGCGGGCCGCCGCCCGGCCCCGGGTCGCCGGTGCCACCGCCTCCTCGGTCAGGGGCTCCCGGTGGAACGGCGCCCACGGCAGCACGGTCGGCGGCCCGCCACGGGGCTGCGCAGTACTCCTGCAACGGACGGGCCACCCGGTCCCACCGGAACCGCTGGGCGACGTCCCGGACCTTGGCGCGGTCGGGTGGAGCGGTCGCCATCCGCCTGATCCCCTCTGCGAGCGCGTCGACGTCGCCCGGAGGGACCGCCACGCCGACGCCCTCGGCCTCGACCAGCCCGCTCAGGACGTCGCCGGCGGTCATGACGGTCGGGAGCCCGGCCCACAGGTAGTCGAGCACGCGCGTGCGGAAGGAGTACCGGGCCTCGAGGTGGTCCAGGTTCGTGCTGACGCCCACCGTCGCGTCGAGGAGGACCGCCCCACGCTGCTCGTAGGGGACCCACTGCGAGTTGAAGGCGACCGATGGACCCATCCCCAGGTCCTCGGCCGCCGCACGCAGCCGGCCCGCGACGGGCATGGGGGGGATCTCGGGGTTCGGGTGGCCCATGCCCATGAAGACGAGGAAGATGTCCGGCATCTCCCCGCGTAGCCGTCCGACGGCCTGGAGCAACGTCACGGGGTCGAGCCACTCGTAGACGCCGCCGCCCCACAGGACGACGGGCCAGCACCGCCTGTCGGCGGGGAGCAGGTGCCCCAGCCCCGGGCCGGTGCGTGACGGGGGATCGCTCGGGACGCCGAAGGGCACCACGGCGAGCAGCCGGTCGAGGCGCTCGTCACCGAGGTGGGTCCGTGCGTTGACCCTGCCGATCGAGGTGAGCGAGCCGATCCAGAAGTCCCGCTGGCGCTCGCTGGCGCACAGGAAGAAGTCGCCCCGGCGGAGGTCCCGGTTGACGACGTCGACCAGCTGCCGGACGACGACGTCGGTCTCCTCCGGGGAGGACGCCGGGCTCGCCAGGTTCTCGAGGTGGTACGGGTCGTAGATGTCGACGACGAGCGGCGTGTCGCCGTCGCCGACGCAGGGGTAGCGCGTCACGACGCTGCCCGGCCCGACCACGACGCTCGCCCACTCGTAGAGCTCCTCGACGGCACGCGGGTCGGCGACGCCGACCTCCATGCGCGGGTGGGCGCGGGTGCAGGCCACGGAGCTGACGAGCGCGACCTCGTGGTCGGCCGAGAGCTCCTCGGCGAGGTGCCACGCACGGATCGCCGGTCCCGGCATCGTGTCGGTCAGCGGATCCGTCGTGATGAACAACACCCGTTGTCGGGTCATCGCCGCGCGTCGGACCGGGCCGCGACGGGCAGGGCTACCATCGGACAGTCCTTAGCACCACCACCGCACCGGCACCAACGACCCTGACACCTTCCACGGCCCCTCCCAGCGCCCCCGTCCGGTGCCTCGTCGCGCGGGAACGGCACGGGGCCGGCGCGCCAGCGCCCCTCGGCAGCGAGCGCGCCCACGCGTCGACGGCCCTGTCCGACGTGTCGATCGAGCTCCACGAGGTGGCGCTGCCCCTCACAGGGTCCCTGGCCCGCAGACGGAGCGCACTCCTCGCGCGCGCAGAGGAGCCGTTCGTGTGCTTCGTGCCTCCCGACGCGGCCGCGAGCGCCCAAGACGTCGCCGAGGGGATCCGCAGGCTGCTGCGCGACGCGCACGTCGGCGCGGCCGCCGTCGGGGACGCCGAGGGGGGTCCGCTCGAGGTCACGTTCTTCGGCCTCCCCTGGCGGAGCGGCCGCCGGCGTGCGCGCCGCGAGGTGCTCGCCTCTGTCGGCTCGGCGGTCGTGCTCCGACGCGCGGCCATCGAGTCGATCGGCGGCTACGACGCCGCCTTCGGTGACCGGGCCGCCGAGCTCGACCTCGGCTGGAGGCTGTGGCTCGGGGGGTGGCGGGTGCTCGACCTGCGTGCCCCCTCTGGGGACGGCACGGCACCCGAGCCGCGCTCAGCCGTTGGAGACGTGGCGGACCCCGGGGGGTTCGTGGACGCCGTGACGGTCGCCTGGCGCTGCCTGGACGACCGGCGTGCCACGGCCGCCCTCGCCGGCGGTCTGCTCCTCGCGCCGTTGCTCGTGGGGGCAGACGACGCCGCCTCGGTGCTCGGGTCCCTGCGCGAGGTCGTCGCGAGGTGCGGCGACGGACGGGCGCGGGTGCAGGGTGCCCGCACGCGCGACGACGCCGAGATCCTGCACCTGCTCGGGGATCCGCTCGAGGTGCCCGGGCTCGGGTCGGATGCCCTCGAGCCACTGCTCGGCCAGCTGCGCCTGGACGAGCTGTTCTCCGGGCGACGCAGGATCCTCGTCGTCACGGGAGACGTCGTCGGCCCGGGGATGGCAGGCCCCGCCATCCGTGCGTGGCACATGGCCGAGTGCCTTGCCGACGAGCACGAGGTGGTGCTGGCGACGACGTCCGGACGCATCGTGGGCACGGGGGCGGGGTTCCGTCTCGAGGCGCCGGACCCCACGCGGTTCGAGGAGCTGGTCTCGTGGTGCGAGATCGTGGTCGTCCAGGGGTTCGTGCTGCTCCACGTCCCCACGCTCGCCCGTTCCGACCGGATCATGGTGGTCGACGTCTACGACCTCTTGCACCTCGAGGCGCTCGAGCTCGCCAAGCGGGTGGACGACGGCTCGCGCGCCGAGCACGTCGCTGCGTCGCTCCACGCCCTGAACGAGCAGGCCGCGCGGGGCGACTACTTCATCTGCGCCAGCGAGAAGCAGCGTGACTACTGGGTCGGGCACCTCTCTGCCGCTGGGCGGGTGAACGCCGCGACCTACGGACGCGACCCGCTGCTTCGGAGCCTCGTCGACGTCGTGCCATTCGGGCTCCCGTCGGGCGCGGCGGTCAAGGACGGCCCGGGGTTGCGGACAACGCTGCCGGGGGTCGGGCCCGGCGACGACGTGCTGCTGTGGGCCGGCGGCGTCTACGACTGGCTCGACCCGGTCACGCTCGTGCACGCGGTCGACCGATTGGCGCACCGGCGCCCGTCGGTCCGCTTGGTCTTCATGGGGATGCGGCACCCGAACCCCGAGGTCCCCGAGATGTCGATGGCCGTCCGTGCCCGCAGCCTCGCCCGCTCGCTCGGCCTCGAGGGCGTCCACGTCTTCTTCAACGAGGGGTGGGTGGACTACGAGCACCGGCAGAACTGGCTCCTCGATGCAGACGTCGGGGTCAGCACGCACTTCGAGCACGCCGAGACCGCCTACGCGTGGCGCACCAGGCTGCTCGACTACCTGTGGGCGGGGCTGCCGGTGGTCGCGACCGCCGGCGACGCCTTCGCGGACCTGATCGCGCGCGAGGGGCTCGGCCGCGTGGTGGAGCCTGAGGACGTCGAGGGCCTCGAAACGGCGCTGTTCGAGCTGCTCGCGGACCCCGGTGCCGCCGCGTCGTGCCGGCGCAACGCCGAGCGCGTGCGAGCGTCGTTCGAGTGGCCCGCCACGCTGGACCCGCTCCTGCGGTTCTGCCGCGCACCCTCGCGTGCCGCCGACCGTGTGCCCGTCCGGACGGACGGCTCGGAGATCGGCCCGTTCCAGCGGTTCAAGCGCCGCACGCGCACCGCCGCCGCCCTCTACGCGCAGGGAGGAGGACGAGCCGTCCTGCGCGTGGCGTCGGCGCGGCTCGGGACTGCCGGGTTCCCGCGGGGCGTGGGTCCCGGCGGCCCTTCCGTGTAGCCCCGAGCCGGAACCCGGGTGCCGCTGGCTGCCCGCGAGCCGGTCTCCCGCTCCACTGCCCGTGAGCGCCCCGGTCTCCCGCTCGTGCCGGCCTCAGGGGCCCCCTCCTCACCGCGGGACGCTCTCCACCAGCCCGTCGAGGATGTCGGCCTCGGACACGAGGCAGCGCGCGAAGCCGAAGCGGCGCATCACCTCCCGCAGGACGAGCGCTCCCCCCACGATGACGTCGGCCCTCCCCTCGAGCATCCCCGGGCGGCCCGCCCGCGTCGCCGTGTCCTCGTGCGCCAGCCTCGCCGTCCACTCCTCGACGTCGCCCAGCTCGAGCACCGAGTGGTGGACGTCGCCCCACCGGTAGGTCTCCCACCCGTGGGCGAGCATCGAGAGGGTCGTCACCGTCCCCGCGAGGCCGACCAGCGTGGCCGGTCCGCCCCCTCGGTCCGGCACGGGCAGCGCCGGTGCCGCGTCCTCGAGCGCCCGCCGGACTGCCGCTGCGGCGAGGTCGACCTCGCGGGGGAGCGGCGGGTCGTGGTGGAGGTACCGCTCAGTCAGGCGGACGCACCCGAGCTCGAGCGACGCGGCGGACAGTGCTCCGGTCCCCCCAGGGGCTCTGGTCCCCCCAGGGGCTCGGGGGCCACTGCGCCCCCCCGGCACGCGAGCCGGGCCGATCATCTCGGTGGACCCGCCGCCGATGTCGAGGACGACGTAGGGACCGGCGTCCGGGTCGAGGTCCGATACCGCGCCGGCGTAGGCGATGGCCCCCTCCTCCTCGCCCGACAACAGCTCGACCGGCGTGCGCAGCGCCGCAGCGGCGGCGTCGAGGAACACGTTCCCGTTGGCCGCGTCACGCACGGCGGAGGTCGCGACCACGCGGGCCGCCGACACGCCGAAGTCGTCCATGCGCGCGCGGTAGGAGCGGAGCACCGCAACGGTGCGCTCGATGGCGGCGGGGGACAGGGCGTGCGTGGCGTCGACGCCCTCGCCGAGCCTCGTCACGTGCAGCTCGCGAGCCAGCTGTGCCCCGTCGGGCCCGGCGATCAGCAGCCGCGTCGAGTTGGTCCCGCAGTCGACGGCCGCCGCGATCCCTGGTCGCACCTCGCGGCCGGTCCCGTGCTCGCTCACCGGCCGCCACCTGCGTGCAGGGAGGCGAGCACGCCCTCCAGGCGCTGTACCAGCCCGCCGGGGTCCCCGTACCAGTGGTCGGCGCGCCGCTTGCCCGCGGGGCCGAGCTCGAGCCGCGTCGCAGGGTCGAACAGTGCGTCGGCGCACGCCAAGAGCTCCGCCGTCGACGAGAAGCACAGCCCGCCGCCCCCGCGCACGAGGCCCTCGGCTGCCGATCCGGCGGGCGCGGCGACGGGGACGCCGTAGCGGAGGGACTCCACGCACTCGCGCGCGAACAGCTCGCCCGGCTGGAGGTCCACGACTCCCTCGGCCCGGGCCATCAGGATCCACAGGTCCATCCGCGTGTGGACGCCGAACTCCTCCACGCACGAGCGGGAGCGCCAGACCCGCGCGACCCCACCTTCGACGACCACGACGTACCTGCGGGCGAACCGGGCCAGCGTCCAGCGGACCGCAGCCGACGGCCAGCGCGAGACCGGTGCTCCGGGCCGGTCGCCGAGCACGAGCAGGTAGCTGCCGACGGACCGCAACCCGTAGTGGCGCCGCTCGGCCGCGCCGGGGTGGACCCTCGCGTAGAGCCCGCAGCGGTGGGCGGGGACGCCCCTTCTCCGAGCACGGTCGGCACCGCGGCGCGTGCCGTCTGCGGCGTCGAGGTCGACGGCGAGGTGAGGCCCGTCCGCGCACCCGCCGCGCCCCACGGGGAGCAGCGCGGCGTCAGGGGCGACGGATGCCGCGAGCGCGGACGCCTCGGCGTCGCCGGCCTCGACGAGGGCCGCTGCGTAGCCCGGCGGCCCACCCCTTGCGCCGGCCGCAGGCAGGGCCGTGACCCCCCACCGGCCCTCGTGGCGGTCCGGAGGGCCGGTGACCGTCAGGTCGAAGGCGCCGTCCGCGACGCCCGTGCCCGGTCCCTGCGCCTCCGTCGTGGGCATCCCGTGCGACGGCGACGGGGACGGGGGACCGGGGACGAAGACGTCGACCCCGCCCAGCCTCGAGAGGGCGCCTGCGAGGCTGCGCATCGCCGCCGCGGGCTCGCTCGTCGGTCGGTCGGTCCACGACGCCGAGAACACGGCGACACGCGTCGTGCTCACGTGGGGTGCTCCGGCGGCTCGCCCAGGTCGTCGAGCGTGCCGAGCGCTGCGTGCATGCGGACGAGGTCCTCGCTGAGCTTGTCGACCACGTCTTGCACGAGCTGCTCCAGTTCGCCGACGCGCGCCGTGACGGCGTCCACGCGCTCAGCCAGCGCGGCGACCGCTCGGACGAGGCTGCCCATGAACTCGCGGTCGGCCGCCGCGTCCGCCCGCGCGACCGCAGCCACGCGTGCGCGCACCTTTGCCCGCACCCCCGCCGGGTTCCCGGGCCACTGGGCAGCCGCGACGTCCGGGCCGTCACCCTGCGCGCCGCTCACCAGGCGGGCGAAGCCCACGTGCAGGGAGGCGATCTCCTCGGTCTCCTGAAGGGGGCGCGGGAGGGGAGAGGGCGCCGCGCGGTGGGAGAGCAGTCGGGGCGCCGGAGGGATCCGCTGCGCCGGTCCGAGGCCGTGGTCCGGCTCCTCGGCGGGACCGCCGCCCGCCCCCATTTGGTCGCGGTGCAGCTCACCGTCGGACGACCCACGGCCCATCAGCCCACGCTCCTCGCTCCTTCGCCTCGCGCTGCGCGGACGGCGCCCGCAACCGCCGGGCCGGGCTCGTCGAGCGCAGCCGAGAAGTCTAGGTGCGAGAGGTTCGGGTTGTAGAAGGGGTCCCCCGCGCGCACCGCGGCACCCCAGCGCGCCATGAAGGTTGCGGCGGTCTCCTCGTCTCCGGAGGTGCCGCGGCTGGGCGACTCGTGGTGGACGAGCTCGGCTCCCGCCTCGAGGACCACCCGCAGGCCCCGCGCCCGGGCACGCAGGCAGTAGTCCACGTCGTTGAAGTCCAGTCCGAGCCCCTCGTCGAACCCTCCGAGCTGGTCGAAGACCTCGCGGCGCGTCGCCAGGCACGCCCCGGTCACCGCCGACACGTCGCGGCTGAGCACCGCCATGCCGAGGTAGCCGGGACGCCCCGCGTCGAGGCCCGCGAGCACGTGGCCGGTCGCTCCGGCGAGACCGAGGACGATGCCCGCGTGCTGCAGCCGCCGGTCAGGGTAGACGAGGCGCGGGCCGACCGCACCGACGTCGGGCCGGGTGGCCTGGGCCACGAGGAGCCCGAGCCACCCCGGCGTCCCGCCGGCAACGTCGTCGTTCACGAAGAGGAGCACCTCGCCGTGGGAGTCGGCGGCAGCCGCGTTGTTCAGCGCGGCCCAGTTGAACGGCCGGTCGTCCCTGCGCACCACCGTGCGGATCGCGTGGTCCCTGCGCGACGCCAGCATGCCGACGAGGGTCTCGGTCTCCGGCTCGGTCGACCCGTTGTCGACGAGCACCAGCTCGAGCTCGACGTCGCCCACGCTCGCGCGCAGCGCGTCGGCGCAGTTCCGCAGCAGCGACGTGCTGTCCCTGAACGGGACGATGGCGCTCACGGTGGGCCGTGCCCTCCCGGCTGGTCGCCTGCGCACGCTCCAGGTGCGTGGGAGCGGTCCAGGGAGCACCTCCGCGGGCTCGTGGCGCCGGGCCAGCGCCTCGACGACCGCAGCAGGCCCCTGCACGTCCGCGCTCCCGCTGCGGTGGCACAGGACGTCGGCGACGTGCGCGACGCGCGCGGTGCGCTCCGTCACCCGAAGGAGGAGGTCGTGCTCCCAGTCGCCGTCGGCGAGCGAGCGGATGCCCCCTGCGGCCACGGCGGGGCCGACGCGCAGCGCGACCGGTCGTCCGAGGTAGTTCCACGAGAGCAGCAGCTCGGGTGACCAGCCCGGCTTGAGCACCGGTGTCGACAGGGTGCCGTCGGGTGCGCGGCGGTCCTCGTCGGCGTACGCCACGTCGGCGTCGACGAGCGCGGCGCTGAGCCGTGCGACGGCGTCGGGCTCGAGCTCGTCGCCCGGGCCGAGGAAGCACACGGCGGGAGAGCGGGTCTCCTCCATCGCTGCGGCGTAGGCGGAGGCGGCGTCGGTCCCCGCTGGCTTGGTGAGGACGCGGACGCGCCCAGTGCTCCCGGGCCCGAGGGCTGCGGTGACCGCCTCGTCCATCTGCGCGTCGAACTCGCCGACGAGCGTGATCGACAGCGACCATCGCGAGGTGGACTGCGAGGTGACCGAGGCAAGGGTCCGCCGGACCTCCCAGTCGTCCGGGGTGCCCGCCCCGGCCGGCCGGAGGGCCGGGGCACCGCCGTAGCCGGCCGGCATGCCCGTGGTGCCGACCACGAGCAGGAGGGTCAGCTCGGGCCCGGGCCGCGGGGGCGGCTCCGCGCCGAGCCGCCAGGCCCGCCTCGCCGCAGCCCATCGCCGGTACCGGTCGAGGTCGCAGCCGGCGTCGGGGCGCAGCGGGCGGGGCGCCTGCGGACGGTGCAGCACCCGTTCCCCGTGCGGTGGCACGTGCCAACCTTTGCACGCGGCCCTCCGCTGGCGCCCGTGCGCGCGGACCTGCCACGATGCGACGATGCCCACGGCGCGGCACGGTGCGGGTGCCGGCTCCCCTTCGTCCGGGCCGCGCGACCCGAGCGGCACGAGCGGACACGACCCGTGCACCGGCACGTGACCGCGCGCCCTGCACCCGCGCCCTTGGAGCTCGCGGGGCGCAGGGTGCTGCTGCGCACCCTGACCGAAGCGGACTACGGCGCGTGGCAGGAGGTGCGCGCCCGCTGCAGGGACTGGCTGCTGCCGTGGGAGCCCCGGCCAAGGGGCGCGCCGCCCGCCGCCGAGGACCGGGCGAGCTTCGCTGCGCGCTGCGCGCTGCGAGAGCGTGAGCGCCAGCTCGGCACGGGGTACGGCTTCGGCATCTTCGTCGGGCGGCGGTTCGCCGGCGAGATCACCCTGTCGTCCATCCAGCGTGGGCCGTTCCAGACCGGGCACGTCGGCTACTGGATCGACCGAGACCTCGCGGGACACGGCTACGTGCCCGAGGCGGTGGTCGTCGTCCTCGCCTTCGCCTTCGACACCATCGCGCTCCACCGCGTCGAGATCTCCATCATCCCCCGGAACCACGCGAGCCTCCGTGTCGTCGAGAAGCTGGGGCTCAGGTGCGAGGGGATCGCGCAGCGCTACCTCGAGATCGACGGCAACTGGGAGGACCACGCCAAGTTCGCCATCACCTCGGAGGAGTGGTCCCGTCGCCGGGACGAGCTCCTCGGGGCCTGGGTCGACTGATCGGCGCGCAGCTCCTCGCTAGCCTCGGCCTCGATGCTCGTCGTCCACGCTGCGTGGGACGTGTGCGGGCCGGAGCCCCTCGTGCTGTGGGCAGAGCCGTACCCGACTCCGGCGGCGGACCTCGCGCGCGCGCTGGCCCCGTGCGCGGACGCGCTGGCGACGGCGGCCGACGTGCGAGCGTGCGGCGACCTCGCCGGCGCAGGTGCGCCCGGCACGGCGGGCGCGACGGCGACGCTTCGGCTGCCCGCCCGTCAGGGACGCCCCGTCGCCTCCCCTGAGCGCGCCCGCACCGACGGCGACGGTCGCGGACGGGCGCGGCGCGGCGCGGCGACCCTGAAGCCGTTCACCGTGCCGGCCGTCCGGCTCCAGCCGAGCGGTGCGGTGGACACGCTCCTCGCGCTCGACGACGCGGCACCCGTCCCCGTTGGCGCCTCGGTCCGGGCGCTCGCCCGTGTGGCGCAGCTCGCGCTCGAGGTCGTGGCGGGTGGACGGGTCGCCCCTTCGCTGGAGCGCGACGACGACGTCGCCATCGCGCGCTGGGCACCCCTTCGTACCGGGCGGGACGTCGAGCGGCTCGCCCTCCTCGAGTCGTCGATGCCCGGCTCTGCGTGCGCGGCCAACCCGCGCGCAGACGCGCGCGCGGTCGTCGGCGACGCCTTCGACAAGTTCGTGGACGCCCTGTGCCGTGACGCGCTGGCAACGGGACGGACCGAAGGAGCGACGGAGGGGGGGCACGCCTCCCCGGGGCAGGCGGCAGCCGACGCGTGGCTCGCGGCGCTCCGCGCGCCGGACGGCCGGGTCGCCGCCGATGCCCCCTCACTGGCAGCGCTCGAGGGCCTCGTCGCAAAGTGGCGTGCGCCGCTCGTCTCTCCCTCCAGCTCGTGGCGCCTGTGCTTCCGCCTGCACGAGCCGGCCGTCGGCCGCGCGTCGGACCCGCCGTCGAGCGGATGGCGCATCGAGCTCCTGCTCCAGGCCGTCGACGAGCCGACGCTCCTCGTCGAGGCCGCGGAGGTCTGGAGGGCGGGCGAGTCGCTTCGCCGCGCCGCCCGCACGGTCGATCACCCCCAGGAGGTGCTGCTCGCCGAGCTCGGCCGTGCGCTGCGCGCCTTCCCCGAGCTTGGAGAGGCGCTGGCACAGCCGGCGCCGACGAGCCTCGCGCTCGACGTCCACGACGCCCATCGCTTCCTCGTCCAGGTGGCGCCGGCGCTCGAGGTCGCCGGCTTCGGGGTGCTCCTCCCCGCGTGGTGGCGGCAGCCCTCGCTCCGGCTGGGCCTGCGAGCCCGCGGGGCCGCCGGGTCGCCGGGTCGTGCGGGCGGTCGGGCCGCCGGCGCGCAGGACCTCGCGGCCTTCGACTGGGAGGCGGCGCTCGGGGACATCCGGCTCGACGCCACCGAGCTGCGACGGCTCGCCGACCTGAAGGCTCCGCTCGTCCAGGTGCGAGGGCAGTGGGCGGCGCTCGACCCCGGCGAGGTGCGGCAGCTGGCGGACTTCCTCGCCGGCGGCGCTGCGAGGCGACCCGTCGGGCTCGTTGACCTGCTGCGGGCGGCCGCCGGCGCGCCGGTGCCCGGAGCAGGCGTCCCGCTCCTCGACGTCGAGGGCGACGGGCCGCTGTGCGCGCTGCTGCGCGGGGAGCTCCCCGAGGCGCTCGAGGCCGGTCCGACCCCGGAGGGCTTCTGCGGCGAGCTCCGCCCCTACCAGCTCAGGGCCGTCGCGTGGCTCCGCACGCTCGAGCGGTGCGGCCTCGGCGCATGCCTGGCCGACGACATGGGGCTCGGCAAGACGGCGACCGTGCTCGGCCTGCTGCAAGGCGAACGGCGCGACGGCGCGGCAGGCGGTCCGACGCTCGTCGTCTGCCCCACGTCGGTGGTGGGCAACTGGAGCCGGGAGGTCGAGCGGTTCACGCCCGAGCTGCGCGTGCTCGTCCATCACGGCCCGGGGAGGGCGAGGGGACCGGACCTGACGCGTGAGGCGTTGGCCGCCGACGTGGTCGTGACGAGCTACCCCGTCGTCGAGCGCGACCGGGCTGCGCTCGTCTCGGTTCCCTGGTGGCGTGTGGTGCTCGACGAGGCGCAGCAGGTGAAGAACCCGTCGGCACGCCAGACCCGGGCAGTGCGGGCGATCGCGGCGCCGAGGCGCATCGCGCTGTCGGGCACGCCGGTCGAGAACCACCTCGGCGAGCTGTGGTCGCTCATGGAGGTGCTGAACCCCGGCCTCTTCGGCTCGCAGTCGGAGTTCCGGGACCGCTTCGCCGTGCCGATCGAACGCTACGGGGACGAGGACGCGGCCCGACGGCTCCGGACCATGACCCGCCCGTTCGTGCTCCGGCGGCTGAAGACCGACCCGTCCATCGTCCCCGACCTCCCCGAGAAGCTCGAGACCAAGGAGCGCTGCACGCTCACGCGCGAGCAGGCGACCCTCTACCAGGCGGTCGTGGACGACATGCTGGCGAAGATCGAGAAGGCCGAGGGGATCGAGCGCAGGGGTCTCGTGCTCGCGACGATGCTCCGGTTGAAGCAGGTCTGCAACCACCCGGCCCAGTACGCCGCGGACGGCTCCGTGCTCGCCGGGAGGTCCGGGAAGCTCGAGCGTGCGGTCGAGATCCTCGAGCAGGTGCGGGAGGCCGGTCAGCGCGCGCTCGTCTTCACCCAGTTCGCCGAGATGGGCGCCATGCTCCAGCGCCACCTCACCGAGCGCCTGGGGTGCCCGGTGGGCTTCCTCCACGGCTCGGTGCCGCGGCGCCAGCGCGACGACCTCGTGGCGGCGCTCCAGTCCGACGACGGGGGGATGCCGGTGCTGGTCCTGTCGCTCAAGGCCGGTGGGACGGGCCTGAACCTGACCGCAGCGAGCCACGTCCTGCACTACGACCGGTGGTGGAACCCGGCGGTCGAGGACCAGGCGACGGACCGAGCCTTCCGCATCGGGCAGCGCCGCGACGTCCAGGTCCGCAAGCTCGTCTGCGCCGGGACGGTGGAGGACCGGATCGACGAGCTGATCGAGTCCAAGCGGTCCCTTGCCGACCGGGTGGTCGGCACCGGCGAGCGTTGGCTGACCGAGCTGTCCACCGACGAGCTCGCGGAGGTGCTCGCCCTCGCCGAGGTGGACGGGCGGTGAGCCGATCCGGGCGCGCGGACCCGAGGCGGCGGGGGCGCCGTGCAGCGGGCGCCGAGGATGAGGCCGAGGAGCAGGCCGAGGAGCAGGCACGCCCCGACGAGGGTGCGTCTGACCCGTGGTGGGAGGACGGCCAGCCGCGTGGCCCGAGGCGGGTCGTGGGCGGCCTGGCGGCCAGGACCCGCCGTGGCCCGTTCGGGACCACCTGGTGGTCGAGGCGCTTCCTCGAGGCGCTCGAGTCCGTGCTCGTCGGAGGCCGGGTGGAGCGCGGGCGCGCCTACGCGAGGAGAGGGCAGGTCCTCGACCTCGCGGTCCATCCCGGCGTGGTCGAGGCGACGGTGCAGGGGAGCCGGGAGGACCCCTACACGGTCCGCCTCAGGATGGAGGTCGTCCCCGAGGAGGACTGGGACCGGGTGGTCCGGGCGCTCGGTGCGCGTGCGGGGCACGCCGCCCCCATGCTCGCAGGTGAGCTCCCGCCCGAGGTCGAGGAGGTCTTCGAGTCCGAGGGGGCGTCGTTGCTCCCCGCGCCCCACGCGCGCCTGGTCACCGAGTGCACCTGCCCGGACTGGGAGAACCCGTGCAAGCACGTCGCCGCGGTCTGCTACCTGCTCGCCGAGGGGTTCGACCGTGACCCGTTCCTCCTCCTCGCCTGGAGAGGGCGCGCCAAGGAGCAGGTGCTCGGAGAGCTGCGCACCGTGCGCCAGACGCACGTCGCCACCGCCACTGCGGGTCCCGAGGTCGGCACCGAGACCGACACCCCTTCCCCGGAGGATCCCGGCGCCACCGGACCGGCCGGCGCGGACGACCCGATCGAGCGCTTCTGGACGGCCGGCCCCGAGCTCGGGCACGTCCGGGTGCGACCGGACGAGTCGCCCGTGCCGGCGGCGGTGCTCCGCCTCGCGCCACGGGGCCTCGTCTCGGTGCGGGGGGGAGACCTCGCCGATGCCCTCGCGCCCCTCTACCGCCGGGTCGCCGCCGCGGCGGCGGCGCGTGCCAGGCGGTGAGCACCCCCGGCGTGTGCCCGGACGGTCAGGGTCTGGCCGCCCCCACCAGCCCGTAGGTGTACAGCGCGTCGTAGGAGACGGTCGAGCCCGTGTAGGGCGCCTGGATCACCGTCTGGCTCCCGTACGGCCCGGAGCCCACGTACATGACCACGTGGTCGACGGTGCCTGTGCCGTCGAGGTTGAGGTAGAAGAGCAGGTCTCCCGGCTGCAGGTCTGTGAGGGACACCCTGGGGAGGGTCGCGTACTGGACCTGCGAGGTCCGCGGGATGTCGACCCCCGCCTGCGCCCACGACCACTGGGTCAGGCCCGAGCAGTCGAAGCCCACGCCGGGCGACTCGCCTCCCCACACGTAGGGGACCCCGAGCTGGGACTCGGCCGCGTGGACGGCGGCGAGCCCGGCGGCCGAGGATGTGCCGCTGAACCCGACGGACGGGCCCCCGGCCGCGGCCGACGCCTGGTTCGCCGCCTGGGCTGCTGCCTGACCTGTCCCACCAAGCTCGGTCGCCACCTGGGCCGCCCGCTGCGCCGCGGCGGCCGCGGCGGCCGCGGCGGCCGCCTGCTTGGCCGCTGCTGCCGCGGCGGCGGCTTGGGCCTCCTTCTGCGCCTTGGCCTGGGCGGCCGCGGCGACCTCGGTGCCGAGCGTGCCCTTGAGCGAGGAGAGCGTCGCCTGGGTCTGCTGGGCAGCCTGGACGTTCTGCTGCTGGAGGGACTGCAGCCGGGCGACGGCCGCCTGGGCCTGCGTCTCTTCGTCCTGCTGGCGCGCCCTCGTGGCGGTGAGCGCCACCTGCGCGGCCTGCAGCGCGTGCCTGGCGACGCTCAGGTCGCCGACCGCGGTCTGCGAGTACTGCTCGGAGACGACGACTGTGTTGGCCGAGGTCGAGAAGAGGGAGGTGATCTGGGTGCCCTGCGCGCCGAGCACGTAGTCCTGGACGGCGGTCGCGGCGAGCACCCGCCGGTCGACGACGATCGTCTTTCGGATCGCAGACAATCGCGCGTCGGTCGCGGCGATGGCCGCCCGTACACCCTGCAGGTGGGCCACCTCGGTGTCGTACTCCCCGGCGAGGACCGCGGACTCGCGCTGGTCTTGGGCTAACTTCTGCTCGATCTGTGTGATCTGGGACTGGGTCTGCTGGACCTTGGCCTGTGCCGCAGGTGTTGTGAACGCTGTGGCGCCGGCAGAGGTCACGCCCCAGGCTCCGACGAGTAGGGACGCGGCGGTGCCGGCGGTGAGGACGGATGCGAGGACGCGCCGACGGACCCGACAGTTCACACCAGCCACAAGGACAACTCTAGCCTCACCGACCACAGGCGCCAAGGGCCGATCGGCGACGGCGACGGGGCTGCTGACGGCGTCCGTGAGCACGAGAGAGGAGGCACGTTCACGTGCCGTTCACGGCGAATGGGAAGAGTGACGTCGTGCCGACCCTGGGTGCTCCCGTCTCGACGAGTGCCCCGATCGCCGTCGCGCCGCCTGCAGTCCCCCTGAGCGCGCTCGCGCGCGAGGTGCCCGAGGGGTCCCTGCACGGCGACGCGGTCATCCGAGGCATCTCCTACGACAGCCGCAAGGTCCTCGACGGGACCCTCTTCTTCGCGTTGCCGGGCTCGCGGACCGACGGCCACCGCTACGCCGCCGCCGCCGTGGCGGCAGGGGCGACGGGCCTCGTGGTGGAGCGCCTCCTCGACGTCGAGGTCGCGCAGCTCGTCGTCCCCTCGGTGCGCGCGGCGATCGGCCCCATGTCGGCCGCCTACTACGGACGCCCCTCGACACAGCTCGCCGTGGCCGCGGTCACCGGCACGAACGGCAAGACCACGACCTGCGCGGTGCTCCGGCACTGCCTGGACGCCGCTGGCATCCCTGCCGGACAGGTGGGGACCGTCGGGAGCCACTTCCTCGGGCGCACGGTCGGCACGAGCCTGACGACGCCCCAGGCGCCAGACCTCCAGTGGATCCTCTACCAGATGGTGCGTGCGGGCGTGCGCGCCGTCGCGATGGAGGCGTCGTCCCACGGGCTCGACCAACGTCGGGTCGACGGCATCAGCGTCGACGTGGGCGTCTTCATGAACCTCACTCGTGAGCACCTCGACTACCACGGCACGATGGAGCGGTACCTCGACGCGAAGGCGCGCCTCTTCGAGCCCTCGCGCTGCCGCGCCGCCTTGGTCTGCGTGGACGACACATGGGGCCGTGCGCTCGCCTCTCGGGTGCAGATCCCTGTGACCACGTTCGGGCAGTCCCCCGACGCCGACGTCCGCTACCGCGTGCACGAGCGCGGGCTCTCGGGCATCACGGTGACGGTCGAGACCGAGGAGGGGGCGGTGGAGCTCTCGAGCCCGCTCGTCGGCCGTGTCAACGGCGCCAACGTCACGGCTGCCTACCTCGCCGCCCTGAGGCTCGGGGTCGACCGCGACCGGCTCGTCGAGGAGATCGCGTCGGCACCGCCGCCGCCCGGCCGCTTCGAGCTGGTCGGCGACGGGGACCCGTTCCTCGTGGTGGTCGACTACGCGCACACCCCCGACGCCCTCGCCGCGCTCATCGCGACGGCGCGGGGGATCTCCCGAGGCCGGATCTCGGTCGTGCTCGGCGCGCGCGGGGGACGTGACAAGGGCAAGCGTCCGGAGACCGGCAGGGTCGCGGCGGCAGCGGACCGGGTGTACCTCACGACCGACAGCCCCGGTGACGAGCCCATCGCCGAGATCATCCGTGCCCTGTACCGTGGCACCCTCGAGGCGGGGCACCGTTCGGACGTGGTGGTCGAGCCGGACCGACGGGCCGCCATCGAACGGGCAATCGACGCGGCGGCACCGGGGGACGTCGTGCTGATCGTCGGGCGCGGCCACGAGCAGTTCCAGCACATCGGGAGCGAGACCGTGCAGCTCGACGACCGCGTCGCCGCACGCGAGGCGCTCCAGGCCCGCCGGAAGGTGCCGGAGGCGCCGTGCGGGTGAGCGTGGTCGTGCCCGCGCACGACGCGGAAGCGACGGTCTCCGGCGCGCTCCGGTCCGTGCTGGCCCAGACGCGCGCCGCAGACGAGATCGTCGTCGTCGACGACGGCTCCTCGGACGCGACGGCCACAGTCGTGCGCGACTTGGAGGGCGCGGGGCCGGTCCGCCTCCTCTCCCAGCCCCAGGGTGGGCCCTCTTCGGCGCGGAACGCCGGGGTGGCGGCGTCTTCAGGGGACTGGGTCGCCTTCTTGGACGCCGACGACGAGTGGCACCCCGAGAAGCTCGAGCACCAGGTGCGTGCGGTGAGCGACGGGGTCGTGCTGGTCGCGACCGACTGGGCCCGCGAGCACGTCGTCGAGCCCGTGCCCGAACCGGTACCCACCTCGCAGATCGCGACCACACAGATCCTGCTGCTGAACCGCTTCCAGACCTCCACGGTGCTCCTGCGGCGCCAGGCGTTCGACGCGGCGGGCGGGTTCGATCCCGCGCTCGACGGTGTCGAGGACTGGGACATGTGGCTGCGGGCGTCCCGCCACGGGCGGGTCGTCAAGCTCGACTGGCCGTTCGTGCGCTACACGGACGTCGCGACCGGCTACAGCAAGGCCCTCGGGCGCGTCTACCGGACCGGCGCGGTGATGCTGCACCGCGAGCTGGGGGACCCCCCGACGGGCCGGGGGAGGGCCGTGTTGGCGTGGCACCACCTGCGCTTCGCGCTCGCCTACCTCCTCGAGAAGGACGGCGCCGCGGCGCGGAGCTGTCTTTCGTCCCTGCGGGCGACAGGGCTCGTCGGTGCGGCGCCGGAGGCGACCGTGCGCTACCTCCTGCCGTTCCTCGCAGGACGCGTCCGCCGGCGCGTGCAGGGACGTCTCGGGCAGCCTCGGGGTCACGTGGCCGGAGGGTCGCCCCGGTAGGGTGCCAGCGGTGGATGGCATCGTCGGAGTCGACGGCGGGTGGGTGCGCGGCCGCGAGGAGGACGCCGTCTGGGAGTTCCTCGGGGTCCCCTACGCACGCGCGCCCGCGGGCCCGCTCCGCTGGCGGCCGCCGCTGCGGCCCGAGCCGTGGTCCGGCGTCCGGGACGCCGTCGAGCCCGGTCCGATCGCGCCCCAGGCAGCGGACGGCCCCGCCTTTCCCGGCGATCCAGTCGAGCAGAGCGAGGACTGCCTGCACCTCAGCATCTGGACGCCCGCCCCCGACTCCTCGCGCCGGCCGGTGCTCGTGTGGGTCCACGGCGGCGGGTTCGCCTCGGGCACGGCGGGGAGCGTCCTGTACCGGGGGAGGCGACTCGCCGCGGAGGGGGACGTCGTCGTGGTCAACGTGAACTACCGCCTCGGTGCGCTCGGCTTCCTCGCGCACCGGGCGCTCGCTCCGGACGGCGGGGTGGCGGCGAACTGGGCGCTGCTCGACCAGGTCTTCGCCCTGCGATGGGTGCGCGACCACATCGCGGCGTTCGGGGGCGACCCGTCCAAGGTCACCGTCTTCGGCGAGTCGGCCGGGGCGATGTGCGTCTCGACCCTGCTCGCGGCGCCATCGGCGCGCGGCCTGTTCGCCGGCGCCGTCGTCCAGAGCGGACCTCCGTACACCCACACGCCGCGGCGCGCGGAGGAGGCGGCAGAGGCGTTCGTGCACGAGCTCGGGATGGCCGAGGTGACACGCGACGCCCTCGAGAAGGTGCCCGCCGACGACCTGGTCTCCGCCCTCACGGCGCTCGGGCGGGCCGCTCCACGACCCGGCGAGCTGCCCCAGCCGCTACAGCCCGTGGCAGACGGGGTGACGGTGCCCAATACACCGTTCGAGGCGATCGCACGGGGGGCGGCGTCGGGTGTGGCCACCATCGTGGGCACCAACCGCGACGAGATCACCTTCTTCACGCTGAGCGACCCCTCCGCCAAGGAGATGGACCTCGCGGGGCTGGAGAAGAGGATCGCCTTCTCGGTACCGTCCGTGCCCGCGGCGCAGGTGGTCGAGCGCTACCACGACGCGCTCACCGCCCGAGGCGAGCCGGCACGTCCGCTCGACATCTGGACCGCTGCAGGGAGCGACGCCGTCTTCCGGTGGCCGTCCCTCCGCCTCGCGGCGGCCTTGCGCATGCACGAACCCCGTACCTTCGTGTACCTGTTCGCGTGGGGGTCTCCCGCCTTCGGTGGGGCGCTGGGTGCGACGCACGCGCTGGAGATCCCCTTCGTGTTCGGCACCTACGCGGCACGGGGCGTGGCACCTCTCGTCCTCGGTGAGGCGCGCGGGGACAAGGCGGCTCGCGACGAGGTGGAGGCGCTGTCCGCAGCGATGCGCGCCTCGTGGGTGACGTTCGCACGGTCGCAAGACCCGTCGACCCCGCTCGTCGGGGGATGGCCCCCCTGGGACGCCGACCGGCGCCAGACGATGGTCTTCGGCCCGACGCCCTCGGTCCAGGACGCGCCGCGCGACCCCGAGCTCGGCGTCTGGGAGGCCGCCTTCCCGCTTCCGGGGGCGGGCGAGCCGGGCTGAGCCTGTCGGCGGGGAGGACCGGCCAGGTGGCCCGTTCGCGCATCGGCGAGGAGGTCCACGAGCGGCTGGTCGGCGCCGGGTGCGTCGCCGCCGATGACGAGGCCGCCGAGCTCCTCGCGCACGCCCCCGATACGGCGACCCTCCTCGCCTGGGTGGACCGGCGCGTGCAGGGCGAGCCGCTGGCATGGATCGTCGGCGGCACCCGCTTCTGCGGCCGGTGGGTGGGGGTCGAACGGGGCGTCTTCGTCCCCCGTGCGCAGTCCGCCGAGCTCGCGTGCCGTGCCGCCGACCTCCTCCCCGAGGCGGGGCGCGCCGCCGACCTGTGCACCGGCAGCGGGGCGATCGCCGCGTACCTGGCGTGGGCGCGACCGCGTGCACAGGTGGTCGGGACCGACATCGACGTGCGTGCCGCGACGTGCGCGCGTCGCAACGGGGTCGCGACGCTGCGCACCGACCTCGACCACGGCCTGTGCGACGGAGCGTTCGACGTCGTGACCGCCGTGGCGCCCTACGTGCCGACCGACGCCCTGGACCTCCTTCCCCCCGACGTCACGCGCTACGAGCCTCGAGGTGCCCTGGACGGGGGGATGGACGGCATGGACTGCGTGCGGCGCCTCGTGCCCGGCGCGGCGCGCCTCCTCCGACCCGGGGGCTCGCTGCTCATCGAGATCGCTGGCGGCGAGGACGCCATCGTCGAGCCGATCCTTGCGGCGGCGGGGTTCTCGCAGCCCGTGTACTGGGCCGACACCGACGGCGACCTGCGCGGCCTCGCTGCGCGCCGGGTCGGTACGGCCGCTCCCGCCGCTCGTGCCTGTCGACCCGGCCCGTGCCGACCGAGGAACGTGCCGTAGGATCTGGCGCAGTGGACGAGGAGACGTGCGCGCTCTGCGACATCCCTGCGGTCGACGCCAGGTTCGGTCGAGTCGAGGTCTGGCGGGACCGGCTCTGGAGGTTGACCACGAGCGTGGGGCCCGGTGATCCGACGCCCGGGTTCTCCTATCTCGAGCCGCTGCGGCACATCCGCTACGTGCACGAGCTGGACGGCGAGGAGTCAGCCACCTTCGGTCCGGTGATCGCGCGTTGCGCTGCCGCGCTGAAGGAGGCCGCGCGCGCGGAGTTGGTCTACGTCTACATCTTCGGAGGAGGGATCCCACACCTCCATGTCCACCTCGCCCCCCATGTCGCCGGCGATGCGCTCAACGAGTCGATCCTGCGCGGCGAGTTCGAGGAGCGACCGCTTCCCTCTGGTGCCGTGCGCATCATCAGCAAGGACTTCCCTGAGGTGCCCGCAGAGGAGCTTGCCCGCGTGGCGGACCGAGTGAGGGAACTGCTGGATCCGCCGGTCGTGCCCTGAGCGTGCGGGGACACTGGTCGGTGTCGTGAGGCGCGTACCGCTGCGGATGGTGATTGCGGACCTGGTCCGTCTACCCCGCGACGGGTCCACCTGAGGCCATTGCGTGCAGGGCTCGGCGTGGACGATGAGGGCAGGGACGGCACCCCCCGGCATGCGCACGCCGTAGAGCGGCTCCACCATCCGGGGCGGCGCGCTCGGACTCACTCGCCGACTGTCGGGAGCGCAGCGCCGAAGGACCCGGGCGTGGGGACGGAGGGATTCGAACCCTCACTGGAGGCGGTTTAAGCGCCCTGCCTCTGCCGGTTGGGCTACGTCCCCCCGGACAGTCTTGCGCCGCCGCGGCAGGAACGCTCACTGCCGGCAAGGTGGCCAGCAAGGTGCACGGCAAGGCGCGCGTCGCACGCTGGGGGCCCGCCTCTCACGGCGAGGTCATCCGACGGATGCGGCCGGGGTGCCTGGTACCCCCTTCCCACCCCCGCCCCGGCCGCTCCGGCGGAGGCCGGCGTCCCTCCTGTCCGTACGCGGCGCGGCGCGCGGCGCGGCACGAACCGTTCGGTGCATGCCACCCCCCACGAGTGAGAGGAGGGAGCCGAGCCCCATCCCGGAAGTCGTCGTGCGCGTGCTCGGCCCGGTCGACGTCGTCGGCGCGGCCCGACCGTTCCGGCGAGCGTGGTGCACCGAGCTCGTTGCCTACCTCGCGCTGCACCCCGACGGTGCAAGCGTGGAGGCCTGGACGACCGCGCTGTGGCCGGATCGCCTGCCGTCCGACGCGACCCGGTTCTCGACGGTCTCGGACGCCCGGCGCGCGCTGGGCCGTGGCCAGGGCGGCGCGGACCACCTCCCGCATGGGATCGGTCGTCTACGCCTCGCCTCGACGGTGACCACGGACTGGGCGCAGTTCCGCTCGCTCGCCGCCGCGACGGGGCCCTCTGCACCCGAGGCGTGGGCGGCCGCGCTCGGGCTCGTCCGGGGCCCGCTCCTGTCGGGGCTGCGGGCCATCGACTGGGTAGTGCTCGACGGGCTGCTCGCGGCGATGGAGTCGGCTGTCGTCGAGCTGGCGGTCCGCGCCGCGGAGCACTTCATCTCGAGAGGCGACGGGGGCGCCGCAGAGCGCGCCCTGCGGCGCGCCCTCCTCGTCTCGCCCTACGACGAACGGCTCTTCCGGCTCCTCTTCCTGGCTGCAGACCGGCAGGGCAACCCCTCGGGGGTGGAGTCGGCGATGCGCGAGCTCGTCTCCCTGGTCTCCGGCATGCCGGTCCCGGAGGCCAGGGGCGGGAACTGCCACCCGGTCGACCCGGCGCGATGGGTCCATCCCGATACGCTCGCCGCCTACCGGTCCCTCTCCCGGCGCCCGACGCGCGGAGGCGGAGCGTGGACCCATTGATAAGGTCTGGCCCGCCATGCCGAGGAGCTCGACGGGGAAGTGGGTCGCGCGCGCCGCGGCGACGGGCGGTGGACGCACCTACCGCGGCCAGGTGCCCGTCAACTGGTACGCCGCGCTGGTGCTCATCGTGATCGCGGGGCTGGTGTCGATCGCCTTCGCACGGATCGACTACCGCAACGGACCGGCGGCGAACACCACCCCCCCGATCAAGGGGGGAGCGCCGTGGTTCGCCGCGATCGACTTCGACATCTGCGGCACGCAGCGTCCGCCCCTGCCGTCGAACGCCCTGAACACGTCGACGCAGTCCTTCTACACGACCGGCAACGGCGTGATCACCATCTCCCCCAAGACGACAGGTGACGCCGGGCACCACGCCGTGCTCGGCAAGTTCATCTCGTCGTACACGGGGCTGGTGCTGACCGCGACAGAGCTCCGGCTCCCCCCTTCGGCGACATCGGCGTCCTCGAAGTCGACGTCCTCCAAGTCCTCCAAGTCCTCCAAGTCCTCGAAGTCCTCGAAGTCCACCAAGTCCACGTCGTCAAAGTCCTCCACGTCGTCGTCGCCGATCTACCGAAACGGAGCCAAGTGCCCGGCGGGGACGAAGGACGCGGGGCGCAGGGCTGACGTGACCGTGACCTACTGGTCCAACGCCTTCTCCTCGTCGGCGAAGCCCACGACCGTCCACGGCAACCCCGCCACACTGCCGTTCAGCGACGACCAGCTCATCACCGTCGGCTTCGTCCCTCCGGGGACGAAGCTCCCCAAGCCGAACGGCACGATCGTGACGGCCCTGCTCGACGCGTCCGCGGCCTCCTCGACCACGACCCCGTCGACCACGATCCCGCCGACCACGACCACCACGACCGCGCCCAAGGGGTCGACGACCACCACGACCGCGCCCAAGGGGTCGACGACCACCACGACGAAGGCGGGCTAGGAACCGGACGGTGAAGGCGGTCGTGCTCGTGGGGGGCGAGGGGACCCGCCTCAGGCCGCTGACTCTCTCGACGCCCAAGCAGATGCTCCCGATCGTGGAGCAGCGGATGATCGAGCGAGTGCTCGGACGGCTCGTCCCGTTCGGGATCGACGAGGCGGTGCTCTCGCTCGGCTACCTGCCCGACGCCTTCATGAAGGCGTACCCGGACGGAGTCGCCGCGGGCGTCCGTCTGCGCTACGCCGTCGAGCCCACGCCTCTGGACACTGCTGGAGCGATCCGTTTCGCCGCGCGCGGCACGGGCATCGACGACACCTTCGTCGTGGTGAACGGCGACGTCCTGACCGACATGGACCTTGCGGGGCTCCTCGCCTTCCACCGCGCGCGTGGCGCGGAGGCCTCCATCTCGCTCCATCCTGTCGAGGACCCCTCGGCGTTCGGGGTCGTGCCGACCGACGACGACGGCCGCGTCAAGGCGTTCGTCGAGAAGCCCGCCAGGGCGCAAGCGCCCACCAACTTGATCAACGCCGGGACCTACGTGCTCGAGCCTTCGGTGCTCGACCGCATCCCTGCAGGTCGGCGCGTCTCCATCGAGAGGGAGGTCTTCCCTTCGATGGTCGCCGCCGGGACGCTCTTCGCACTCGCCGACGCGGCGTACTGGCTCGACACCGGCACTCCCGAGGCCTATCTCCAGGCGCACTTCGACCTCCTGGAGGGGCGCCGTCCCGGGCCGCCCGCGCCGGGCGCCCGTGAGACCGCGCCGGGCGTGTGGCACCTGGGCGCACCCGAGGTCGATCGGGACGCCGAGGTGGCAGGACCGGTCCTGCTCGGCGACGGCGCCGCGGTGCGCGGCGGCGCCTCCATCTCGCGCTCGGTGGTAGGGCACGACTGCACGGTCGGGAGCCGCGCCCAGGTCGTCGCGTCGGTGCTCCTTCCGGGCGCCACGGTGGACGACGGCGCCCGGGTGGTCGGCTCGATCGTCGGCACGAGGGCGCGGGTCGGCGAGGGCAGCGACGTGCGGCCGCTGTCGGTGCTCGGTGCAGGAGCCGTGGTGGGTGCCGGGACCGTGGTCGAAGGGGCACGCCTCCCCGCCTGAGCGTGCAAGATGTGGGCGCCATGCGGACGATGGTCACCGGGGGTGCCGGCTTCATCGGATCGGCGCTCGTCGACAGGCTGTTGGCGGAAGGCCACGAGGTCGACGTCGTCGACGACCTGTCGTCGGGCTCCCTGTCGAACCTCTCCGAGGCCCGGGCCGCGGGCGGCCGCGCGCTCAGCATCCACCAGCTCGACGTCCGCCTGCCCGAGACCACCGACCTGATCCTTCGCAGGCGACCCGACGTCGTCTTCCACCTCGCAGCGCAGATCGACGTGCGGGCGTCGGTGGCCGATCCCGTGCGCGACGCCGACGTGAACGTCATCGGGAGCCTGCGTGTGCTGGAGGGGGCGCGGGCGGCAGGGGCCGACAGGGTGGTGCTCGCCGCCAGCGGGGGGGCGCTCTACGGCGAGCCCGCGCCCGGGGACCTGCCCGTGCGCGAGTCGCACCCGCATCGGCCGCTCTCGCCCTACGGGGTCTCGAAGAAGGCGGCGATCGACTACCTCGTCGCCTACCGCGAGCTGCACGCCCTCGAATTCTGCGTGCTGGCGCTGGCCAACGTCTACGGGCCCCGGCAGGACCCGCACGGGGAGGCGGGCGTCGTGGCGGTCTTCGCCGACGCGCTGGTGAGCGGCGCGCCCGTCACCGTCTTCGGCGACGGGGACCAGACGCGCGACTTCGTCTACGTCGACGACGTGGTCGACGCCTTCGCCCGGGCTGCCACGAGGGGAGGCGGGCTCGTGTGCAACGTGGGGACCGGGAGGGAGACCTCGGTGAACGGCCTCCTGTCGGTCATGGCAGCTGCGGCAGGGGTGGACCCAACGGTGCGCCGCGCCCCCGCTCGCGAGGGGGAGCTCCGGCGCAGCGCGCTCGATCCCGCCCGCGCGGCGATCCATCTCGGCTGGCGGCCGTGGACCACCCTCGAGCAGGGGTGCGCTGCCGTCCTCGACGCGGCGAGGCGCAGGGTCGCGACGCCGAAGGGCCGCGAGGCCCGGTGCGCCGGCCCGACGCTCCCCTGACGCGCGCGACGCCTACCTGAAGAGGTCGTCGCCGGGGCCCCGCACGACCTGGTCGCGCACCGACCCCTCGCGCAGCCACGCCGGGGGGACCCCCCGGAGGACCGCAGCCGGCACGGCCCGGTCCTTGCCCATGACCAGCTCGGCCGCACCGGCGAGCTCGTCGGCGACGCAGACCTGGGTCGCGACGAGCTCGCGCCCGGTCGCGTCGAGAGTGCCCCGGAGGTCGACGACGGCGGCGATCCCGGCAGCGCCGATGGCGACGTCGGTGACCCCGTTGCGCCACGTGCGGCCGAAGGTGTCCGAGACGAGGACGCCGACCTCGACCGACAGCCGGCGGCGGAGCTCCGCTCGGATTCGCCGCGCCGAGCGGTCCGGGTCCACCGGGAGGAGCGCTGCCCACCCATCGCCGACGTTCGACAGGTCGACCCCGGCGTTGGCACAGACGAAGCCGTGCGCCGTCTCGGTGATGAGCAGGTCGCCGCGCCTCCGGAGCACCCGCACCGCCTCGCGCTCGACGACGGCGCACTTGGCGTCGGGGTCGGAGTGGTCGACCGGCACCAGGCGCCCTTCCGCCTTGGACACGATCTTCTGGGTGACGACGACGACGTCGCCGTCGCGAACGGCGGGGGCATCGACCGGCCCGAGCGCCTCGGCGAGCAGCGCGCCGACATCGTCGCCCGGCCGGACCTCGCCGATCCCGATCACCGGGTAGGCGCGGAGCGCGCCGGCCTCATCGAGCGGCATCGAGCACCACGGCGGCGAGGGACGCCGCGGCGTCCTGGCTCGACATGACGGTGGGCGCGACGACGGCGTGCACCCCCTCATCCTCCACCGCGCCGGACAGGTGCGCGTCACGCTCGTCGATGACGAGCGTGCCTGCCCAGCCCGCGTACAAGCGCGCCACGCCGACGACGGACGACTCGTGGCCGAGCTCGGCGAGCAGCCGGTCCGCGGGCCCCTTGAGCGCCGCGCCCGCGACGATGGGCGAGACGGCCACGACCTGCGGGCGCCGGGCGGCGAGCGCCTCCTGCACGCCGGGGACCGCCAGGATCGGCCCGATCGACACTACCGGGTTGGACGGGCAGACCACCACGACCTCTGCGGCCCCGACCGCGTCGAGCACCCCGGGCGCCGGCCGCGCGCGCGAGGCGCCGTCGAAGGACACCGACTGGACCGCCACGTCGTGGCGGAGACGCACGAAGTAGTGCTGGAAGGACACCTCGGTGCCTGCCGCCAGCCCGTGTGCGTTCTCGGCGATGACGAGGCGCGTCCGCACCGGGTCGTCGGACATGGGCAGGACGCGCACGCCGACCCCGCGCGCCCGGGCGATCTCGGCGGTGACCTCGTGCAGCGCGGCGCCGTCAGCGAGGCGCTGCGTGCGGTAGAGGTGGGTCGCGAGGTCACGGTCTCCGAGCCGGAACCAGGTCTGCCCCCCGAGCACCTCCAGCTCGGACATGACCCTCCAGGTCTCTGTCGCCACTCCCCAGCCGGTGTCCGGGTTGTGCAGGCCGGCCAGCGTGTACACGACGGTGTCGACGTCGGGGCTGATGTGCAGCCCGTGGAGGACCATGTCGTCGCCGGTGTTCACGACCGCGGTCACCTCGGCGGGCTCCGCCACGCGCACGAGGCCGCTGAGCAGGCGCGCGCCGCCAACACCTCCGGCAAGGGCGACCAGCACCGGGCCATGGTAGGTGAGCCGCGCGTGGTGCGCGGGAGCCCACGCGGCGTCGCCGGTACGCTCGCTTGTCCTATGCGCTCCCTCGACCTCGTGGCCGGTTGGCCCGTGCGCGACGCGTCGGTGGGGGTGCTGGCCTGCGCCGCGCCGGGGGGGACGCCGTCGCTCGCAGGGTCGGCGGGGGACCCGGGCCGGCCCTTCGCCTGGGCGTCGGTCACGAAGCTCTGCACCGCCCTCGCGGTGCTGGTCGCCGTCGAAGAGGGGATCTGCGCCCTCTCGGACCCCGCAGGCCCGCAGGGCTCGACGGTCGCCCACCTGCTCGCGCACGCCTCGGGTCTCGCTCCAGACCGCCGCCAAGCGGTCGCGTCCCCTGCCACGAGGCGCATCTACTCGAACGCCGGCTACGAGGTGCTCGCCGACCTCCTCGCCGAGCGCAGCGGGATGCCCGCCCACGCCTACGTCGCCGAGGCCGTCTTCGTGCCGCTCGGCATGCGCGGCGCGCGTCTGGCACCGGGCGCCTCGCTGGCACACGGTGCCGAAGGGACGCTCGAGGACCTCCTCGCGCTCGGTGCGGAGCTCCTCTCCCCGCGCGTCGTGGCCGGCTCGACGCTCGCCATGGCGACGAGCACCGCCTTCCCGGGCCTCGCCGGGGTCCTCCCCGGGTTCGGCCGGCAGGACCCGAACGACTGGGGGCTCGGCTTCGAGATCCGCGACGGCAAGCACCCGCACTGGACCGGCACGCGCAACAGCCCGCAGACCTTCGGCCACTTCGGGCGCTCGGGCTCGTTCCTCTGGGTCGATCCCGCCCGGCGGCTCGCGTGCGCGGCGCTGTGCGACCGGGACTTCGGGCCGTGGGCCGCCGACGCGTGGCCGGAGCTCTCCGACGCGGTGCTCGGGACACGTGCGCCCGACGAGGTGGCGAGCGGTGGCTGAGCCGCTGCAGGTCGCCCTCGACGCCACCCCGCTCATCGGGAGGCCCACCGGGGTGGGGGCGTTCTGTGCGGGGGTCCTCGGGGGGCTGTCGCGGCGTCCCGACGTGCAGGCGACCGCCTACGCGGTGAGCTGGCGGCGGCGGCACGCGATCGACGGGCGCCTTCCCGCCGGGGTGGCGGTCGCACGGCGGCCGATGCCGGCGCGCCCGTTGCACGCGCTGTGGTCCCGCGGCTCGGTCCCCCCCCTCGAGTGGTTCGTCGGCGTGACCGATGTCGTCCACGGCACGAACTACGTCGTCCCGCCGACGCGCCGGGCGGCACGGGTCGTCACCGTTCACGACCTCACGACGGTGCGCTTCCCCGAGCTGTGCGACGCCGCCACGCTCGCGTTCCCAGCGCTCGTGCGCCGCGCGCTCGCGGACGGGGCCTGGGTGCACACCCACTCGGCGTCGGTCGCCGACGAGGTGATCGAGGTCTTCGGCGCCGACCCGGACCGCGTCCGGGCGGTGCCCTCAGGGGTGCCCCCGCTCGCCGCGCCGGACGACGCGGCGCCACGGCGGTACCTGCCAGACGGCGTGGAGCACTACGTGCTGGCGGTGGGGACCGCCGAGCCCCGCAAGGACCTCCCCGGGCTCGTGGCCGCGTTCGACGCCATCGCGGCGGACCGGCCCGGCCTCTGGCTCGTGCTCGCAGGCCCGGAGGGGTGGGGGAGCGCACAGCTCGCGGAGGCGATCTCCGCCGCGCGCGCACGGGCGCGGGTCGTCGTCACCGGATGGGTCGACGACGCGTCGCTGGCCGGGCTCCTCCGACGCGCCAGCGTGCTCGCCTACCCCTCGCGCTACGAGGGCTTCGGGTACCCGCCGCTCCAGGCCATGTCGGCCGGCACGCCCGTGGTCGCCACCCGTGCCGGCGCCACCGGCGAGGTTCTCGGGGACGCAGCCCTCCTCGTCGACCCCGGCGACCGCGACGCGCTCGCCGAGGCGCTGGCGTCCGTCGTGGACTCGCCGGAGCTCGCCGCGTCCCTCAGCGCGCGTGGCCGTGCCCACGCGGCCGAGTTCGACTGGGCGCGCTGCGCCGCAGGCCTTCTGGCGCTCTACCGGGAGGCGTCAGGGCGGTGACGGGCGGCGCCCCGGACGCGACAGGTGGTCCGCCCCACAGCGGCGGTCGGCGGCGCGACCGGGCCGCGCCGGTGGTGGTGGCGGTGGAGCAGCTGCGCCGCCGCGTCCCCGGCGGCATCGGGCGGTACGCCCGCGGGCTCCTCGCGGGCCTCCGGGAGCTCGAGGATCCGTGCGGCGGTGCCGTGGAGCTGCTGGCGAGCCGCCACGTCGGTCCGGGTGCGGACCCGCTCGCGTCGTGGGGGTTCCCCGTGCGTTCCTCTCGGCTCCCTGCGCCGCTCCTCGGCGCTGCCTGGGACCGGGGCCTGGGGGCGGTGCGCGGGGCCAGGCTCGTGCACTCGGTCTCCCTCGCGGCGCCGCCCGTCCGTCCTCGGCGACGCGCCGGCGGGGCTGCCCTCGTGGTGACGGTCCACGACCTCGCCTGGCGGTCGCACCCGGAGGCCACGACCCCGCGGGGGCGGCGGTGGCACGAGGCGGCGCTCCGGCGGGCGCTCCGGCACGCCGATGCCTTCGTCGTCCCGTCGGGCCCGGTGGCCGAGTCCCTCGCCGAGGCCGGCGCCGATCCGGCACGCGTGCGCGTGATCCCCCACGGGGTCGACCACCTCCCCGAGCCGGACGCCGCGAGTGCCGCCACGCTGCTGGGCCGGCTGGGGGTGCGAGACGGGTACCTGCTCGCCGCGGCGACGCTCGAGCCGAGGAAGAACCTCCGCCGCGTCGTCGCCGCGTTCTCGCGCGCCCGGGGCTCCCTCGCAGGGGAGTGGCCGCTCGTGGTGGTGGGTCCGAGGGGCTGGGGCGACGCCGGCGTGGGGCCGGCGGGCGACGGCGTCCTCGCGGCGGGCCCTGTCGACGACGGGGTGCTCGCCGCGCTCTACCGGGGCGCCCGCGCCTTCGTGTACGTGCCGCTCACGGAGGGCTTCGGCCTCCCCCCGCTCGAGGCGATGGCGTGCGGCACGCCGGTCGTGGTGAGCGACACCGTCCCGAGCACCGCACTGGGCGAGACCGCCTCCGGCCCGCTCCCCGCGCTCAGCGTCGACCCGACGACAGTGGACGGGATCTCAGAGGCGCTGGTGCGCGCGTCGGGCGACGACGGGCTGCGCTCGTCGCTCGTGGCGGCCGGCACGGCGCTCGTCCAGCCGCTGACGTGGCGGCGGTCCGCCGCGGCCCACGTCGCGTGGTGGGCGGCGCAGCGATGAGGATCACGCTCGACGTCTCGGCGGTGCCCGACGCGCCCGCCGGCGCGGGCCGCTACACGATCGAGCTGGCCTCGGCCCTCGCGGCCCGCGGGGACCTGTCGGTGACGGTGACGGCGCGGCGTGCCGACGCCGAGCGGTGGCGCGCGCTGGCCGAGGGGAGGCTGGACGTGCTCGCACGCGCCCCGGCGCCGAGGCCCCTCCGGCTCGCGTGGGAGCAGCTCGGCCTCCCCGCCGTCCTCGCCCGGGCCCGGCCCGACGTGCACCACGGGCCGCACTACACGATGCCGGAGCGCTCGCCGGTGCCGGTGGTCGTCACGATCCACGACTGCACCTACTTCGACCACCCCGAGTGGCACGAGCGCTCCAAGGTGGTGCTGTTCCGGCGGGCCATCCGTGTGGCCGCACGTCGTGCCGCCGCGCTCGTCTGCGTGAGCGAGACGACGGCGCGGGAGCTCGCGGCGGCCTGCCGCGTCGACGCACCGGTCGTGGTCGCGCCCCACGGCGTCGACCACGGCAGGTTCTCGCCGGATCCTCCCTCGCCCGGTTCCGACGACGCGGCGCTGCGCGCCCTCGGGATCGATCCTGGGTGCCGCTTCGTGCTGTTCACCGGGACGATCGAGCCGCGCAAGGACGTTCCCACGTTGGTGCGGGCGTTCTCCGCCCTCGCCGACGAGGAGCCCGACCTGACCCTCGTGCTCGCAGGGCGGCCGGGCTGGAGGAGCGGGCCCCTGGAGGAGGCGCTCTCCGCCTCCGCCCACCGGGACCGGATCGTCCGGACGGGCTACGTCGGCGACGACGCGGTCCCGGCGCTCCTCCGCAAGGCGGCGGCGGTCGCCTACCCGTCCCTCGCCGAGGGCTACGGCCTGCCGGCGCTCGAGGCGCTGGCCTGCGGCGCCCCCCTCGTGACGACGAGGGGGACCGCCATGGCGGAGCTCGCCGCGGGTGCGGCGACGCTCGTCGAGCCGTCGGACCCGGTCGCGCTCGCCGAGGCGCTCGCCGCCGTCCTGCGGTCGGGCGCGCCCGACGCCGCGCGCCGGCGCGAGGCCGGCCTCGAGGTGGCCGCGGCCCGGACGTGGGGAGCCAGCGCCGAGCGGCATGTCGAGGCGTACCGCATCGCGGCCTGCGCCTAGGGTCGTCGTCGTGCGTGCGCTCGTCACCGGTGGCCGGGGGTTCGTCGGGCGCTGGCTCGGCGAGCACCTCCGCGGCGCCGGGGACGAGGTGTGCGTCGTCGACGCCGAGACCGACGTGACCGACGAGGCGGCCGTCGAGCGGGCGATCCGAACCGCCCGTCCCGATGCCGTCTACCACCTGGCCGCGCGCTCGCACGTGGGCGAGTCGTGGCGCGCGCCGATCGAGGTGCTCCGCGTGAACGTCCTCGGCACCGCCACCGTCCTCGCCGCCGCCCGCGCGGCGGCGCCAGGCGCGGTCGTGCTCGTCGTGAGCTCGGCGGAGGTCTACGGGACGCTCGCTGCGGGCGACCTCCCCGTCGCCGAGGGAGCGCCGCTGCGCCCCGTCACCCCCTACGCCGCCTCCAAGGCCGCGGCCGAGCAGGTCGCCCTCCAGGCGTGGCTCGGGTACGGCCAGCGTGTCGTCGTCGCCCGCGCCTTCAACCACGTCGGCCCGGGCCAGTCGCCCGCCTTCGCGGTCCCAGCCCTCGCGCGCCGGGTGCTTGAGGCCCGCCGCGAGGGGCGCAGGGAGCTCGCCGTCGGGACGGTCACGACGAGGCGCGACTTCACCGACGTCCGGGACGTCGTGCGCGCCTACCGCCTGCTCGTCGACCGAGGCCAGCCAGGGGAGGTCTACAACGTCTGCTCGGGCCGCGCCGTCGCCATCGCCGAGGTCGCGCGGCACCTGATGGAGTTCGCCGGCGTGGAGCTGCGTCTGGTGACGGACCCGGACCTGGTCCGGCCGGTCGACACCCCGGTCCTGCGAGGCGACCCCGCACGCCTCGTCGCGGCGACCGGGTGGTCGCCGCAGATCCCCCTCGACGAGACCCTGCGCGACGTGCTGTGCGAGCTCGAGCGGCCCGACGCCGCAGCGCCGCCCGCGGCAGCTCAGCCGCCGCCAGCGAGCTGACGCAGCTGGGACCCGACCTCCACGAGGCGCGCGCGGGCACGGTCGGCGAGCTCGCGGACAGGGACGGCGGGGAGCTGGACCCCGAGCGGACCGAGCTGGCGCGCCAGGTCGGCCCGGGCGGCCTGCGCCCTTCCGAGCCCGATCACGCCGAGCCCGACGGCGACGTAGGCCGCGTCGCGCGCCCGTCGGGCCACCTCGGTCACCAGGTCGTTCCTCTCCTCTGCACCGGGCATCGCGGCCTCCTCTCCCTCGGCGTGGCAGTCCCGTCCGGGACCGTCGATGTGATGCAAGTGTATACGAAGGGATAAACAGTTGCGAGCAGCGGGGAGCCGTCGACCCGCCCGCGACCTTCCGGGGGCGGGGACGCGGCGGCTAGCCTGCCTCTCCTGATGACGGAGGGGGCGGCGATCACCGCGCGGGCCCCCGCAGTGGTGGCGGTCCTCGTGACCCGCGACCCGGGACCCTGGTTCGACGAGGTGCTGGACGCGCTCGCGGGCCAGGACTACGACAACCTCTCGGTGCTCGTCCTCGTCTCGGGCGGCGCGGCGGACCCCACCGAGCGCGTCGCGCGCCGTCTTCCCGAGGCGTTCGTGCGGCGCCTGGACGAAGACCGCGGGTTCGGCGCGGCGGTGGGGGAGGCCATGACGATGGTCGAGGGGGCGTCGTTCTTCCTCCTGTGCCACGACGACTGCGCGCCGGCCCCGGACGCCGTGCACCTGATGGTCGAAGAGTCCTTCCGCTCCAACGCCGGCATCGTCTCGCCCAAGATGGTCCGCTGGGACGATCCCCGCGTGCTGCTCCACGTCGGTCAGAGCGCCGACAAGACGGGAGCCGTGGTGGAGCGGGTCCAAGACGGCGAGGTCGACGCCGGCCAGCACGACGCCGTCCGGGACGTGTTCTGCGCCCCTGGCGGGTGCACGCTCGTGCGAGGCGACCTCCTGCGTGCCCTGGGCGGCTACGACCCGGCGCTCGTCGCCCTCGGAGAGGACCTCGACCTGTCGTGGCGCGCCCACGTGGCCGGTGCCCGGATCGTCGTCGCTCCGGCGGCGACCGTCCGCCACCACGAGCTCCTCGCGGCCGGACACCGGCCGCCCCCATCCACCGACGCCCCCTCGCTCCAGGCGCTCCAGCGACGAAACGAGCTGTCTGCGGTCCTGACCTGCTACTCCCTGGCGCACCTCGTGCGCGTCCTCCCCCAGGCGCTCGCGCTCGCGCTCGGCGAGCTGCTCGTGGCGGCACTCGCCGGGGACCGTCGCCGGGCGCGCGCGGTGGTGCACGCCTGGCGGTGGAACCTCGCACGGCGCAGGGAGCTGCGGCGGCGCCGGGCCGCGCTCGCGCGCATGCGCGCCCTCGCCGACTCGGACGTACGGACCCTGCAGGTCCGGGGGAGCGCCCGGCTCGCCACGTACCTCTCCCGCCTCGTCCACCAGGGTCTCGACGCCGCCCATGGCCGGGCCGCCGGGCCCGCGGGGGTCGGTGGCCCGGACGTCGCAGCCACGGCTGCGCGCGAGCAGGGGCACACGGCGCCGCGCCGCGCCGCGGGCGCGACGCCGTCGGGGTTCCTCTCGACGCGCCGGGCCCGCGTCGTCGCGGGCGTCGTCGCGGCCGCCGTCCTCGTCGTGGGGTCGCGCGGGCTCATCGGCACGCCCTTCCCGCTGCTCGGCCAGCTCGTGCCGTTCCCGCCGTGGACGTCCCTGTGGCACCAGTTCGTCTCGTCGTGGCAGCCCTCGGGCACGGGGTCCCACGCGCCGCCGAGCCCGGCCTTCGGCTTCCTCGCCCTGGCGGGCACGGTGGTCGCCGGCCGGACGGGGCTGCTCCAAGAGCTGGTCGTGCTCGGGTGCATCCCGGTGGGTGCGTGGGGGACCGGCCGGCTCCTGCGGCCCTTCTCGTCGCCTCGCGCGCGCCTGGTCGGCACGATCGCCTACCTCGCGCTCCCGCTCGGGATCGACGCGCTGGCCCGCGGGCGCTGGGACGGGCTCGTCGCCTACGCGGCGATGCCGTGGGTGGTGCTCCACCTGGCGCGGGCGAGCGGGCTCGAACCCTTCGGCGCAGCCCACGACGGTCCCGGCTCCTGGCGCCGCTCCGCCGCCGGCTCGGTCGTCGCGCTGAGCGCCCTCGAGGCGGTCGCCATGTCCTTGGCACCCGCCGTGCTCCTCGCCGTCGTGGTGGCCGGTGCGGGCATCGCGGCGGGCTCGCTCGTGGCGGGCGGGGCACGTGGCGGGGCACGCGCGCTCGGCGCCGCCCTGGCGGGAACGGTCGGCGCCGGGGTGCTCTGCGCGCCGTGGGTGGTCGGCAACCTCTCGGCCGGGACTGGGGCGCTGGCCGCCTTCGGCCTCGCGGTCGGGCGAGCGGGCACGCCCGGCTGGAGCGGCCTCATCCGGATGGCCGTCGGCCCGGTCGGCGGCTCTCCGCTCGTGTGGCTCCTCCCTGCCGCCGCGGTCCCGGCGCTGCTCGTCGCGCGTGGCCCGCGCCTCGCGTGGGCCGTGCGGCTGTCGGTGGTCGCCGTCGCCGCGTGGGTGCTCGCGCTCGTGGCGGTGAAGGCGTGGGCAGCGCCCTTCGCCCCCTCTCTCGACGTGCTGCTCGCGCCTGCAGCGGTCGCGGTCGCGTCGACGATCGGGATCGGCGTCGCCGCCTTCGAGGCGGACCTCGCCGTGCACGGCTTCGGCTGGCGCCAGGGCCTGGCGGTCCTCACCGGCGCGGCCATCGTGGTCGGCATCCTTCCCGTCGCGCTGGAGGCGGGCGGCGGGCGGTGGGGCCTGCCCGCGTCGGGGTACGAGGCGGTGGGGGTGCTGCCGCCGGTTGACCGCGCCACCTCCGCCTACCGCGTCCTGTGGCTCGGCGACCCCCGGGCGCTGCCCATGGGGGGGTGGTCGTTGGGCCGCGGGCTGGCGTACGCGACCTCCGAGGACGGGACACCCTCCCTCTTCGACCTGTGGCCGCCCCCCGCACCGGGCGGCGCCATCCGTCTCGCCGGCGCGGTCCGCCTCGCGCTGCGCGGCGAGACGGTCGACCTCGGTCGGCGCCTCGCCGCTGCCGGCGTGCGCTACGTCGTGGTCACCGACGCACTCTCGCCGAGCGTGCCGGGTGCGCCGGCGCCGCCGGCGTACCCGGTGCCCGCCGGGCTCGTGCCGGCGCTCGCCCGACAGGTGGACCTGCGCACAGTGCCGGTAGGCCCGGGGGGCGTCACGGTCTTCGAGAACTCGTCGTTCACCCGCGCCTCGGCCCGTGCGGCCGGCGCGGCGCAGGGGACCGGCGGGAGCGCGGCGATCCTCGACCCGCTCGGCGCCGCCGCCGAGCTCCTGGCATGGGCGGTCGTTGCGGCGGCCCTGCTCGGCCGGCGGCGCTGGCTCGACTGGTGGTGGCGGCCGCTCACGAGGGTGTCGAGGCGTCGCCGGGCGGTCCCCGTCGAGCCTGACAGGGATCCGGCCCCGCCCGAGGGATCTCCCCCTCCGGCCGTCTCGCAGGTCCAGGCATGACGCGCACGGACGGGGCGCGGGACACCCAGGGACGCCGCGCCGACGGCTCGAAGCGGCTCGCGGCACTGGGAGCGCTCGCGGCATCGCTCGCAGGGGGCGCCGTGCTCGCGACCGTGCCCGCGCCGCCTGCGCCCCGGAGCTCGCTGCAGCCGGCCGCCCTCGCCTCGGAGGCGGCGCCTGCGTCGTCGGTCTCGTCGAGCTGGTACTGCCCCGGCGGTCCGGCGGAGCTCGCGGGCACCACGCACGTGCTCCTCGCCAACGCCGCCAGGAGCCCGGCACGGGTCGCCCTCGAGATGGTCGACGCGCGCGGAGTCCGCCGGCAGGACCTGGTCCGGCTCGCACCCCATGCCGAGTCCGACGTCGTCCCCGGTCGACTCCTGCACGGTGCGTGGGTGGCCACCACGGTCGACGTGGCAGGGGGCGCGGTGAGCGCGACGGAGCTCGTCGTGGGTCGCCGCTCGAGCACGCTGGCGCCGTGCTCGTCGGAGGTCTCTTCGCGCTGGTACTTCGCGAGTGGCTCCACGCTCGGGGGGAGCACGCTCACCGTCAACCTGTTCAACCCCACGCCGGACCTGGCTGTCGTCGATCTGGGGTTCGTGACGAGCTCGGGGTTCAGCGCGCCAGCGCCCTTCCAGGGGCTCGTCGTCGAGCCGGGGCGGCTGAGGACGTTCACAGTCGGGGCCTTCGTCCAGAACCAGGCCGCGGTCGCCACGGTCGTCGACGCACGTTCGGGGGCGATCGTTGCCGGCGAGCTCGAGCTGTACGGCCCCGGTGGCGCAGCCGGCGCGTCGCTCACGCTGGGGGCACCGGCAACCTCGCGCCGCTGGGACCTGCCGAGCGTGGAGGACGCGTCCCAGGGGTCCTCGGACCTCGCGGTGCTCAACCCCTCGGGGCACCGAGTGCGAGTGGTGGTCGGGGTCCGGCTGCCGACGGGGCCGGTCCGGCCGTTCACCGACACCCTCGGGCCACGCAGCGAGTGGAACCTCGCCACGAGCGCGCAGTTGCGGGTGCCGAGCCAGGAGCCCTACACCCTCGAGGTGCGCGCGACCTCCCCGGGTGTGGTCGTGGCACGCCTCGAGGCGGGAGCTCCCGCGGGGCCTGACCCGTGGTGGGCGGAGGACGTCAGCGTGAGCGCGCTCGAGACCACCTCGGCACGCGCGTGGCTCGTTCCCGGCCTCCCGTCAGCGCCGGGGCCGACGATGGCCGCGGAGGCACCTGCGGCGTCCGGACGCGCGCCGGGCGCAGTGGGTCCGGTGCTCGTGGTCGCGAACCCGACCCGCGCAGCGGTCGCCGTCCGCGTCCTGTGGTGGTCACCTCGGGGGCGCAGACGCCGGCTCGCCGTCCAGGTGCCCGCCGGTGGGCGCGTGACGCTGCGGGCGCCGCGCGCGCCAGCCGTCGTGCAGGCGAGCGGGCCGATTGCCGTCATGGGCGACGCGTCGCCGGCCGGTACGGCAGGGGTCGTCGGCATCCCCGCGGTGCCGCTGTCCTCCTGACGCGGGGGCGACGCAGAGGCGCGTGCGTGGGCTTGCCGTGCCTCAGTCGTGCCTCAGCCGGGCTGGGTGGTGCCTCTGGGACCCTGCGCGCCGTCGGTCCCCCCGGGACCCTGCGCACCGTCGGTCCCCCCGGGAGCTCCTTGGTCGCCGCCCGGGCCGGGCGGACGCGGGTACGGCGGCGGCCCGGCGGGCGCCTGGGGGGAGCCGGGGTGGCTCGGCGGCGGCCAGTACCCCGGAGGTGGCGACCACGGGGGCGGCGGCCACGCCGGCGGTGGCGGTGGCGTGCCTGCGCTGGGGACCGGCGCCGCCGCCCGGTCGTGGAGCGGGGGGTGCTCGGCGTCGGCACGAGCTCCCGGCAGCGCGGCGCGCTCGTGGCCGTTCGCCCCGTTGGTGCCGTTCGGCTTGCCACCGTTCGTGCCGTTGGCGCGCTTGGCGTCGAACTTGATGGTCGCCGCCTTGGGCCCCTTGGTGTGGACGGGGCCGCCGAACGCCTCGTCCACCAGGCGTCCCACCTCGGCGCCGTCGATGCTCTCCTGCTCGAGCAGGGCCTCCGCCACCTTGTCGAGCCCCTTGCGGTGGCGCGTCAAGAGCTCCATCGCACGCTCCTCCTGGGTGCGCAGGATCCGCTCGACCTCGTCGTCGATGACCCGGCTCGTGTCCTCGGAGTAGTCCCGGGTGTGCATGAGGTCCTCCCCGAGGAAGACCTGGCCCTGCGAGCCCCACGCCATCGGGCCGATCTCCTCGCTCATGCCCCACTCGCGCACCATCTTCCTCGCCAGCTCGGTGTTGCCGACGAGGTCGTTCGCCGCACCGGTCGAGAGGTCGCCGTAGACGAGCATCTCGGCGACCCGGCCGCCCATCCGCACGCACAGCGCGTCCTCGATGTCGGCACGGGGGTGGATGTGACGCTCCTCGACCGGGAGCTGCATCGTCACCCCGAGCGCCATGCCGGTGGGGAGGATGGTGACCTTGTGGACGGGGTCCGCGTGCTCGAGGACGTAGGCGAGGACCGCGTGCCCGCCCTCGTGGTAGGCGACGCGCTCCTTCTCCTCGTCGGACAGGACGAGGCTCTCCCGGCGCTGCCCCATGAGGACCCGGTCACGCGCGGACTCGAAGTCGGTCATCTCGATCGTCGCGCTGCCCCTGCGGACCGCGTGGAGCGCGGCCTCGTTCACGAGGTTCGCCAGGTCTGCGCCGCTCATCCCGGGCGTGCCCCGGGCGACGAGGTCCAGGTCGACGTCGGGGCCGATGCGCTTCCCGCGACAGTGCACCTGGAGGATGGGGAGGCGCTCCTCGAGGTCCGGGAGCGGCACCACGATCTGGCGGTCGAAGCGCCCGGGGCGCAGGAGGGCGGGGTCGAGGATGTCGGGGCGGTTGGTCGCCGCGATGATCACGACCCCCTCCGCCGGGTCGAAGCCGTCCATCTCGCTCAGCATCTGGTTCAGCGTCTGCTCACGCTCGTCGTGGCCACCGCCCAGACCGGCGCCGCGCTTGCGACCGATGGAGTCGATCTCGTCCACGAAGATGATCGCCGGGGCCTGCTTGCGCGCGGTCTGGAACAGATCGCGGACCCGGCTCGCGCCCACCCCGACGAACATCTCCATGAAGTCCGACCCGCTGACCGAGAGGAAGGGGACCCCGGCCTCGCCGGCGACCGCCCGGGCGAGGAGGGTCTTGCCGGTTCCCGGCGGCCCGACCAGGAGGACGCCCTTGGGGATCTTCGCCCCGATGTCGCGGAAGCGCGCGGGGGTCCTGAGAAAGTCGACGACCTCGCTGATCTCCTGCTTGACTCCGTTGTAGCCCGCCACGTCCTGGAACGTGGTGGTCGGACGGTCGCTGCTGAAGAGCCGCGCCTTGGAGCGCCCGATCGACATGATCCCCGACATCTGCCCGCGAGCCTGCCGGCCGATGAACAGCATGAGCAGCACCGCGAACCCGGCGAAGAAGACCCATGGCAGCAGGTCGCCCCACAGGTTGGTCGGGGGGTTCGAGTAGTCGACCGACACGCCGTCTTTGCGCATGAGGGCGACTGTGGTCTGGCTCGCCGGGTGGGGGCCGGTCACCGTGTAGGACCGCCCTGTGGCGAGCTTGCCGGTGATCACCCCCGTTGTGTTGTCGATTGTCGCCGTCTTGACGGCCTTCGCCTTCACCTCGCTCAGGTAGCGCGAGTACGTCATCGCCTTCGCCGAGCTGTGCGGGAGGAGGGAGGGGACGACCAGTACCGCGAGCACCGCCAGGATGAGGATGCCCCAGATCCACCGCCAGTTCTGGTCCGGGCCCTGACCGGGGCGTGGCGGCATGTTGTCGGGCCGTTGCTGGCTCACCGGACCATGCTATGCGGCCCCTGCGCGAGACGGTGACCGGGGGTGCAGGACGCCTGGGCGAGGTCGCCGCGCGCCGGACCGGAGATAACGTGGCTCGATGCGCCGCCGCGGCGAGACCGAGTACGGCTCGGCCGGGTCGGAGGCGGAGCCCGGCGCTCCGAGGGCCCCGCTCCCGGGAGCGGGCGAACCCGGCCTGCCGCCCTCTGGCGCCGTGCGACTGAACGCCACCCATCCGCCGTACCCGGCGCCCGGTCCACCGACACCTCCGGCGTACCCCCCGCCGGGCTACCCGCCTCCGGCGTACCCTCCGCCGGGCTACCCACCTCCGGCGTACCCTCCGCCGGGCTACCCACCTCCGGCGTACCCCCCGCCGGGCTACCCACCTCCGGCGTACCCCCCGCCGGGCTACCCACCTCCGGCGTACCCCCCGCCGGGCTACCCACCTCCGGCGTACCCCCCGCCGGGCTCAGGAGCCCAGCCGCCGCCAGCCACGCGCAGCGCCGCGTGGGCCTGGCTCCTCATGGGCTTCGCCGGCTTCGTGGTCGGGCAGGTCGTCGGCGCGGTCTTCGTGGCGATCGCCGCCGCCGTCGCAGGGGAGAGCGGCCAGCTCTCGCGCTTCGCGTCCATGTCCGCACCCCCCGAGTGGTACGTCGGGACCTCGCTCGTCGGGCTCTGGGTCGGCTTCTTCGCCGGCCCGTTCGCGGCGAGCAAGCTCGCCGGCACCCGCCGCTTCATCGCCGACCTCGGGGTCCGCTTCCGGCTGGTTGACCTCGCAGGGATCCCCCTCGGCCTCGCGGGTCAGCTCGTGCTCGACGCCCTCTACGCGCCGTTCGTCCCGCACCTGAAGCACTTCACAGCCCCGACCCACCGGCTGGTCGGTGCCGCGCACGGGTGGGGGTTCCTCGTGATCGCGCTGCTCACGGTGCTCGGGGCGCCCTTCTTCGAGGAGATCCTGTTTCGCGGGCTCGCGCTGCGGGCACTCGTCCGCATCCTGGCGCCGCGGTCGCCGGCAGCCACCGCGCGGCGGGCTGCGGGGGTCACGGCTGCCGTCGTGGTCGACGGGGTCCTCTTCGGGCTCGCGCACTGGGAGCTCTACCAGTTCGCGGGACTGGCGGTGTTCGGGATACTGCTCGCGATCGTGTGCTACCGGACCGGCCGGCTCGGGATGAACATGGTGGCCCACGCGTCGTTCAACCTCGTCGCCGTGCTCGCCGTCCTCGCCTCCTCCGGCGGTGTCGTCCACTGACCGCCCCGGCACGGGCTCCTTCCAGGCAGGCGGGGGTCCGCCGGGTCCGAGGCTGACCCTCCCCGCACGAGGGTTCCGGGTGTCGTGGCCCGAGGACGCCGAGCGCACGGAGGGCGGACCGGCCGGCAGCGTCGCGGTGCCGACCGTGGCCGTCGGAGAGCCCGTCGGAGAGATGGACGGCAGCCCTGCGGGAGCGACGGTCGGCGGCCCGCGAGAAGACGCGGACGCCGTTCCCGCTCCTCCGCCGGGGGGGCGCGTCGCCCGGCACGCGCCAGCCATCGCGACGGCCGCCGCCGTGGTCTCGGTGGTGGGCGTGGTGCTGTGGCAGCTGCATCTTCCGATGCTCTTCACGGCGACCACGACGACGGGAGGCGACACCGGCGCGCACTTCATGATGCCGTCGCTCTTCAATACCGTCCTCTTCCCGCACCTCACGGGCTGGGACCCCGGCTGGTACGACGGCTACCCCGCCTACACCTTCTACTTCGTGCTCCCCGACGTGCTGGTCGCACTCGCATCGCACGTCATCGCCTACGACGTCGCCTTCAAGCTCGCAACGGTGCTCGGGTCCGTGCTGCTGCCGGTCAGCGCGTGGGCGCTCGGCAGGTTGGCGGGCCTGAGGCCTCCGGTGCCCGCCGCGCTGGCCGCGGCGACGCTCCCCTTCCTCTTCGACTACACCTGGACGATCTACGGGGGGAACCTCTTCTCCACCCTCGCGGGGGAGTACGCCTACTCGCTCTCGGTGGCCGCGCTCGTGGCCTTCCTCGGCCTGTTCGCCCGAGGCGTTCGCAACGGGAGGCACCGAGGTCCGGCGGCCGTCACCCTCGCGGTGTGCGTGCTCGCGCATGTCGTGCCCGCCCTGCTCGCGCTCGCCGGGGCAGTGGTGCTGACCGCGATGGAGCTGCCGCCGGCGCGCGGCCGGCTCGCCGGCGGCGCGCAGCCAGAGGGGGCGCGCGGGGTCGGCGCGACGCTCTGGTGGGCGGGCTCCACGGTGGGGATCGGCCTCCTCCTCGCTGCATGGTGGCTCGTCCCCTTCGGCCTTCGCCTCACGTGGTCGACCTCGATGAACTACACCAAGGTCACCACCTACGCCGCCGTCCTGTTCCCCACGGCAGACCTCTGGGTCCTCGGCCTGGCGGGGGTCGGGCTCGTCGTCGCGGTCCTGACGCGCAGCCGGTTCGGCCTGCTCGTCGGCATCCTCGGCGCCCTGTCCGCGCTCGCGGTGGTCCTCGACCCCCTCCGGAGCCTCTACAACGTGCGGTTCCTGCCGCTGTGGTTCCTCTGCGTCTACCTCATGGCGGGGTGGCTCGTGGGAACGGCCCTCGGCGCGGTCGCCCGCGCCCTTCGTCGCGCCCGTCTCGCACGGTTGGGCACGCACCTCGCCGACGGCGCTCGGACCGGGCGACCGCGACTGGCTCCGTGGGCACCGGGCGCGGTCGGCGGCGCGCTCGTCGTCGCGGCGTTGGCGGCCGCGGTGGTCGTGCCGCCGTTCGTCCCGGCGCTCGCCTCCTCGCTGCCCAGGATCGGCATCCATCCCGGGCCGAACCAGGTGAGCGTGTGGTCCGCCTGGAACTACTCGGGCTACGAGGACAAGGCCGCCTACCCCGAGTACCGCTCGCTGATGCGCCTGATGGGGAGGATCGGAAGGACCGACGGCTGCGGCCGCGCGATGTGGGAGTACAACGCCGACGAGGATCGCTTCGGGACCCCCGAAGCCCTGATGCTCCTGCCGTACTGGACGCACGGCTGCATCGACTCGATGGAGGGCTTGCTCTTCGAGTCGTCGGCGACCACGCCGTACCACTTCTTGGACCAGGCGGAGCTCTCCGCGTCTCCCTCGGACCCGGTCGTCGGCCTCCCCTACGGCCCGGTCACAGTCACCCTTGGTGTCGCGCACCTCCAGCTCCTCGGGGTCCGCTACTTCATGGCGTTCAGCCCCGAGGTGGTCCAGGAGGCCACCGCAGACCCCACACTTCGCCTCGTGGCGACGAGTGGTCCCTGGCACTTCACATATCAGGGCACGCGGTCGTCGGTGACCTGGAGGGTCTACGAGGTGGCCCGCAGCGCGGTGGTGACCCCGCTCGACAGGGAGCCGGCGGTCCTCGACGGCGTCGGCCAAGCGCAGACAACATGGCTCGGGCGCATCGGCTCGTCCGGGACGATGACCGAAGGCCCGTCCCTGCGGTGGTACCTCGACCAAGCCGCCTGGGGAACCGAGCTCCTGGCGGACGGCCCGTCGCGCTGGCCGCACGTGCGAGCGGCGCGCGCCGCCGATCCCCCGTCTGTTCCCGTCCGTCCCACGACGGTGTCCGGCGTCCACGTCGGCGCCCAGACGGTGAGCTTCGACGTGACGACGCTCCACCGGCCCGTTCTCGTGAAGGTCTCCTACTTCCCGAACTGGCACGTCGAGGGGGCGCTCGGTCCATGGAGGGCCACGCCGAACCTGATGGTGGTCCTGCCGACCCGCCACCACGTGGAGCTCACCTACGGCACCACGGGCGTGACACAGGCAGGTGACGCCCTGACGCTCGCCGGCATCGGAGCCCTGCTCGCGCTGGCGGCCGCGCGGACCCTCCGCGCCCTCAAGCGGCGCAGGGCACGCGCACAGGTAGGCTGACCGGCCCATGGGCGCGACTGCCGGGGTCTTCAAGGCGTACGACATCCGTGGCACGGTGCCCGAGCAGATCGACGCCACGTTGTGCCGGGCGATCGGGGGAGCCGTCGCCCGCTTCACCGGGGCCCCCCGCCTCCTCGTCGGACGGGACATGCGCGCCTCGGGCGTCGAGCTGTCCGCAGCCTTCGCCACCGGTGCACGCGCCGAGGGCACGGCCGTGACCGACCTCGGCATGATCTCCACGGATTGCCTCTACTTCGCGTCCGGCAGGCTCGACGCCCCCGCCGCGATGTTCACCGCCTCCCACAACCCGGCCCAGTACAACGGCGTGAAGCTCTGCTTGTCCGGCGCGCGACCGATCGGGCAGGACACCGGTCTGAAGGACATCGAGGTGCTGACCGAGGAGCTGTCCTCGGACCCGTCGTGGCCCGGGGACCGCCACCTGGCGCCGCTCGACCACCGCGACGTGCTCGGGGAGTTCGCCGAGCACGTCCGGTCGTTCGTCGACGTCCGGTCGCTGCGGCCGCTGCGCGTGGTGGCCGACACCGCCAACGGGATGGGCGGCCTCGTCCTCCCGCGCGTCATGGAGGGGCTTCCCTTCCAGCTCGAGGTCCTCTACGGCGAGCTCGACGGGACCTTCCCGAACCACCCGGCCGACCCGATCCAAGAGGAGAACCTGCGCGACCTGAAGGCCGCAGTGCTCGAGTCGGGCGCGGACGTGGGGCTTGCCTTCGACGGGGACGCGGACCGGTGCTTCCTCGTCGACGAGCAGGCTCGGCCGGTGTCCGGGTCGCTCACCACCGCGCTCGTCGCCGTCTCGATGCTCGACAAGCACCCGGGCGCGACCATCCTGCACAACTGCATCTGCTCGCGCGTGGTCCCCGAGGTGGTCACCGAGCGCGGCGGCACCCCCGTCCGCACGCGGGTCGGCCACTCGTTCATCAAGCAGGTGATGGCCGAGACCGGCGCTGTCTTCGGCGGCGAGCACTCCGGGCACTACTACTACTCGGCCAACTACCGCGCGGACTCGGGGGTCATCACCGCGTTGCTCGTGCTCGAGCTCATGAGCAGGAGCGACCGACCCCTCTCCGAGCTCCTCGCGCCCTTCCGGCGGTACGCCAGCTCCGGGGAGATCAACACCGAGGTGCCGGACCCCGGCGCCGTGGTCGAGGCGGTCGCCGCAGCCGAGGAGGCACGCGGCCACGCCGTCGACCGGCTCGACGGCCTCACCGTCGACCACGGCGACTGGTGGTACAACCTGCGACCGTCCAACACCGAACCGCTTCTCCGTCTGAACGTGGAGGCCCGCGACGAGCAGTCGTGCGCCCGGCACGTGGAGGAGGTCCTCGACCTCGTCCGAACGTGCAGGGCGTGACGAGCTGCACCCGAGGAGGAGACCCGTGCCACTCGACCAGCTGCTGATCGACGTCCTGGCCTGCCCAGTAGACAAGGGCCCGCTCCTGTGGTTCGAGGACGAGAACCTCCTCTACAACCCGCGCCTGCGCAAGGGCTACGAGGTGCGCGACGACATCCCGGTGCTCCTCGTCGACGAGGCACGCGACGTCGACGCCTCCGAGCACGACCGCCTCGTGGCGAAGGCCGCAGCCGGAGGCATCCCGGAGACCGGGTCGGCGGGGCGCCGCCGCGACGACCCGGTCTCCGCCGGCGACGAGGGTCCTGCGGAGGGCGGGGCGTGAGCGCCCTCGCACCTTCGCCCCTCCCCGTCGACTCACTCGGGATGTGGGGGGCGACGGCTTCCCTCCCCGAGCAGATGGAGGCGGCGATCGACCGCGCCGTCGAGGTCGACCTGGGAAGCCTCGAAGGGAGGCGGTTCGACTCGGTCGTCGTCTGCGGGATGGGAGGGAGCGGGATCGCCGGCGACGTGCTCCGGGCACTCAGCTGGCCACGCGCCTCGATCCCCGTCGACGTCGCCAAGGGCTACCGCCTCCCTGCGCACGTCTCGGAGTCGACGCTCGTCTTCGCGGTGTCGTGCTCCGGCGACACCGAGGAGACCCTCTCGGCCGCGCGGGACGCCCGCGAGCGGGGAGCGGCGGTCGTCGCCGTCACCGGCCCGGGCACCCTCGCAGGGCTCGCGGCGGACTCGGGGTGGACGGTGGTCCCGGTGCCGTCCGACCTCCCCCAACCGCGGACCGCCTTCGGCGCGCTGTCGGTGCCGCCGATCGTGCTGCTCGACCGGCTCGGGGTGCTCGACGGCATGGAACCGCTCCTCCGAGACGCCGTCGGTGTGGCCGCACGCAGCCGTGACCACCTCGTCCAACCGGGCAGCACGGCTCAGGAGCTCGCTCGGCGGATCGGGCGGACCACGCCGCTCGTCCACGGCGCTCCCGGGCCGACCGGGGTGGCCGCCCTGCGCTGGAAGACCCAGGTGAACGAGAACGCCAAGTCGCCCGCGCTCTTCTCGCTGCAGCCGGAGCTCTGCCACAACGAGGCGGCGGGCTGGGGCCAGCACGGGGACGTCACCCGCCAGACGCTGACCCTCGTCGCCCTGCGCTACCCAGGCGAGCACCCGAGGGTGGCACGGCGCATCCAGCTCGTCGAGCAGCTCATGACAGAAGTCGTCGGCGACGTCCTGGACGTGCGGACCGACGCCTCGACGGACGTGGCGGCGCTGTTCGACCTCGTGCTCCTCGGCGACTTCGTGTCGCTCCACCTCGCGGGTGCACAGGGTGTCGACCCCGGACCCGTGCCGGCGCTCGCCGAGCTGAAGGCGAGCCTCGCCGGGTGGGCCGAGCCCGTCGAGGGCGTCAGCTGAGCCGCTCGACGATCATGGCCATGCCCTGACCGCCGCCGACGCACATCGTCTCGAGGCCGATGCTCTTGTCGGCGTCCTCCAGCCCGTTCAGGAGGGTGGTCATGATCCGGGCACCGGTCTGCCCGAAGGGGTGCCCCAACGCGATCGCCCCGCCGTTCACGTTGAGCTTGTCCCACTCGATGCCGAGCTCTGCGGCACAGGGGACCACCTGGGCGGCGAACGCCTCGTTGATCTCGACGAGATCGATGTCGTCGATGGTCATCCTCGCGCGCTGCAGCACCTGACGGACGGCGTCGACCGGCCCGAGGCCCATGATCTCGGGGTTCAACGCGGAGACGCCGCTCGCGACGATGCGCGCCAAAGGCGTCAGCCCGAGCTCGCGCGCACGCGTGTCGCTCATCACGACCACGGCTGCCGCACCGTCGTTGAGCGGGCACGCGTTGCCCGCGGTCACGGTCCCGCCTTCTCGGAACACCGGCTTCAGCTGCGCGAGCCCCTCCAGGGTCGTGTTGGGGCGGGGCCCGTCGTCCTTCGAGACGACGGTGCCGTCCGGGGTCGTGACGGGGATGATCTCGCGCTCGAAGAAGCCGCGCTCGACGGAGGCGACCGCCCGGGTCTGGGACATGAGGGCGTACTCGTCCTGGACCTCCCTGGAGACCTTCTTGTACTCGGCCACGTTCTCGGCGGTCTGGCCCATCGCGATGTAGACGTCGTCCAGGCCACCGTGCGGCTGCCACGGCTCGGTCACCTTCTCCGAGCGAGCGAGGGTGCGCGTCTCCGCCTCGGCGAAGGCCGGGTTGTGCGGGCCGGTGTCGGCGAAGCCGTTCCCGTAGCGGCTCACGGTCTCGACACCCGCAGCCACGAAGACATCCCCCTCGCCGGCCATGATGGCGTGGGCAGCCATCCGGATGGTCTGCAGCGACGAGGAGCAGTAGCGGTTGACGGTGACGCCGGGCACCTTGTCGAGACCGGCCATCACCGCCACCACCCTCGCGAGGTTGTACCCGGACTCGCCTGCCGGCTGCCCGCACCCGACGAGGAGGTCCTCGACCGTCTGCGGCTCGACCTCGGGCACCTTGGCGAGCACGGCCTTCACGACGTGGGCGGTGAGGTCGTCCGGCCTGCAGTCGACCAACGAGCCCTTGGCGGCCCTCCCGATGGGGGTCCGGCCCGTGGCGACGATCACGGCTTGGGGCATTTCGACACCTCGACTTTCTGGATGCAGCGCGCCGGTGCGGGCGCGTCCGCTCCCACATCGCATCCTTCCCGGCGGGCGGCCACCCGGAGCAGGCAATGAGGTTACCAGCAGGTAAGTTGCCTTCCCTGCAGGCGCAGCCCACCCGCTGCCGGCACCCGGGGTGCCGAGCAGAGTGTTTGCGGGTAGGAAACAGACGTGCGACGACCGAGCCGGCGCCAGCTCGCGCTCTTCACCCTCGTCGGAGGGGTGGCGCTCGTGTGCGCGTCGTGCAGCAGCGGCGCGACACCCGGCTCGAGCGCGCCGCCGATCCAGCGCACAGCACCGACAACACCCGGGTCGGGGCCGAGGCCAACCTTCGCGTCGACCACGACCACGACCACGACCGCCACGACCACGACCACGACCGCGTCGACCACGACGACGACGGCGCCGAAGCCGACCACCACCACCACGACGACGGCGCCGAAGCCGTCGACCACGACGACGACGGCGCCGAAGCCGACCACCACGACCACCACCACGACCGTGCCCAAGCCCACCACCACGACCACGTCATCTCCGGGTGGGGGATCGGGCGTTCCCAAGGGTGCGCCGAAGGGCGGACCCGTCCCAGGTGGGTTCGAACCGGTCTCCTACTCGCAGGCCACGCCGAGCGAGCTGTGGATCCTCGGGACCGCACCGTGCGCGTCCGGGTCGTGTGCCGCCTTGGTCCGCTCGACTGACGGCGCGGTGCGATTCGTCTCGATCCCTGCGCCCCCCGCGCGCGTGACCGCGGGCGCGACCCGGTCCCTGGCCACGAGCACGACACCGTCGGCCCCGACCTCTTCCACGTCCACGTCGACGTCGGGCGCCACGACACCGACGACCTCGTCCACCTCCACGACCTCGAGCCCTGCCTCGACAGCGACCACACAGAACCTGTCGAGGTCGGCGCTGGTGGACACGGTCCGGTTCGCGAACGCCCTCGACGGCTTCGCCTTCGACCTCGCGACCCCCACATCGGCGCCGAGCTCCCGGTCGCCGCTGTGGGTCACGCGTGACGGCGGCGGGAGGTGGCGGAGGAGCGGGGTCCACGGGGTGCTCGCCTTCGCGCTCGGTGGGGGGTTCGCCTACGTGCTCACGGGTCGCTGCGAGGGTGGGACGTGCCAGGACCTCTGGTTGCACCGTTCCGCGGTGGGGTCACGGCACTGGAGGTCGCTCCGTCTCCCGTTCGCGTCCGTGGAGCCGGCTGCGAGCATGACGGTCGCAGGCGCGGCGGTGTGGATCTCGGTCGTCGCGTCGTCGTCGAGCAGCTCGCGCCTGTGGCTGTCGACGGATCGCGGCAGCCACTTCGTCGCGAGGAGCGCGCCGTGCACGAGGGCTCGCGCCGTCACGGTCACCGCGTCTTCCCGCAGGGTGCTCTGGGCGGTGTGCGCAGGACCGGCGACGAGCCTGCGCCTGAGCCAGGACGGCGGGTCGGCGTGGGCGGACGTCTCGGTCCCGGATCCGTTGACCCCCTCCGCGCTGCTCGCGCCGACCGGAGGCACGGGGGCGGTGCTCGCGACGGGGACAGGCGCCCGGCTGCTCCGCACGACCGACGCAGGCTCCTCCTTCCTCGACGTCACCCCGGCACACGCGCACGGACGGTGGGCTGCGCTCTCCTTCACGGGCGCCCAGGTGGGCGGTGGCCTCCTCGTGACGGCGTCGACCACAGGCGCGGCGCGGCGTGTGCAGCTGTGGCGATCGACGGATGCCGGCGTCAAGTGGACAGGGCCCGTCGGCGTCGCACCGGCGAGCTCCGCGAGGTCCTGACGGGCGGCGCCGGCGCGCGCCGGAGCCGGAGCTGCCGCAGGACGGGCGGGGCTGCCTCAGCACGTGCCCGGTCGGTCCCAGGTCCCGGTCCGGCCCCCGGACTTGTGCCAGAGGCAGAGTGTCGTGAGCACCGCGTCGGGGTCGTAGTCCCGCAGCGCCATGAGCAGGGTCAGCCCTGCGATCCCGCAGGCGGTCATCGCCTCGATCTCGATCCCGGTCCGTGCCACCACCGAGGTGGAGGCGCGGACCACCGCGAGCCCGCGCCCGACGTCGACATCCACGTCGATGTCCACCTCGTCGAGGGGCAGCGGGTGGCAGAGCGGGACGAGGGTGGGGGCGAGCTTCGCCGCATGGATCCCCGCCGCCTTCGCGAACGGGACGAGGTCCTCGTCCTTCACCGCGGCACCGAGCGCCGCAGCGGTGGAGCGGACCAGGCACCTCGCCCACGCCCGCCGCTCGGTGACGGCCTTGCCGGTGACGTCCACCATGCGCGCGCGGCCCGACTCGTCGACGTGGGTCAGTGGAGGGCCGACATCTGGCGGTCGCCTGCCGTCCATCTCCCCGTGCCCCGGCTCCTCGTCCACCGCTATCCCTCCTCCACCCGCCACTCGCCCGCGTAGAGGTTCGCCCGACCGTCGCGGACGAACCCCGCGAGGGTCATGTCGAGGGCCTGCGCGGTGGCCACCGCGAGGCTGGACGGCGCAGACACGGCGACGAGCACCGGGATGCCCGCCACCGCAGCCTTCTGCACGATCTCGAAGCTCACGCGGCCCGACACGGCGAGCGCGCAGCCGGCGAGCGGCAGCCGGTGCTGCATGGCGGCCCAACCGACGAGCTTGTCCACGGCGTTGTGGCGTCCGACATCCTCACGCACGGCGAGCATCGCTCCGGAGCTGTCGAAGAGGCCGGCCGCGTGGAGGCCACCGGTGGACGCGAAGACGCGTTGGCGTGCACGGAGACGTCCGGGCAGCGCCGTGAGGACGTCCACCCGGATCCGCCCGCCGGCGGGCAGTGGCGGGCAGCGGTCCTTCAGGTCCTCCAGCGTCGCGGTGCCACAGATCCCGCAGCTCGTGCCGACGGTCGACTGGCGGCGCCGCAATGTGGCGGGGACGAGTCGCGAGGTCGTCACGGTGACGACGTTGAAGTCCTGCGCCTCGTCCCCGTCGAGGTCGCAGTAGCGCGCCGACCGCAGCTCCGACTGCTCGCTGAGGAGCCCCTCGGAGAAGAGGAAGCCCACGGCCAGCTCGAAGTCCTGTCCCGGCGTCCGCATGGTGACCGCGATGGGCGTTGCACGCCCCGACGGACCCGCGAGCCGGATCTCGAGGGGCTCCTCGCCGGCGACGACGTCCGGCCGACGCGCGCGGGACCCACTGGCGATCGTGGTCACCGTCACCGCCTCGGCAGGGGCCGCGCGCCGCACCGTGCGAGGTGCGCTGGTCACCGACGGTCGAGCCTCACGTCGAGCAGCGCCGGTGTGACGTGCCGCACCGCACGGCGCGACCGTACCAGCGGTCGCCTCGTCATCCACTGCCCCCGAGCTCGTTCGCGAGGCGCGCCGCGGCGTCCTTGGCTGCTGCCGGCGTCGCGCCGGACCGCCCCGCGAGCCACGTGGAAAGGGGAGCAGCCGTCCGTTCGGAGGCGTGGGCGGCGAGGCCCGCGAGAGCGAGGAGGTCCTCCACCTCCTCGGCGGTGGGCGGGGTCGTCCCGAGCTCGGCGGCGAATCGCGCGGCCCACTCGGCAGCGCTCGTCTGCGGGTCTGGGGTCATCCCCCTGGTCTATCGGTCCAAGCGGCGCGCCGCCGCGGTCCCGGCGCGGCCGGCCGTCTGGCGAGCGGGGTGTGCGTGATGTCGAGCGCGCCGGGGCCGTGGTGCTACGCGCCCAGGCGTCGCTCCATCGTGACGATCGCACGTCGCGCGAGGCGACCCGCACCCGAGCTGGCCCGCAGCGCAGCCCGCGCCGCGTTCCACCCGCATGCCCCGTGCACGCCGCCGCCGGGGTGCGCCGATGCCGATGCCAGGTACAGGCCGGCGACCGGCGTCTCGGGCCGGCCGAGACCGGGGACCGGACGCAAGACGAGCTGTTGGTGGAGCGCGGCGGTCCCCCCGTTGAGCGCACCTGTCGCCAGGTTGGCGTCGTGCGCCTGGAGGGCCGAGGGCCCCATCACGTGCCTCGCCACGATGCGGGAGCGGAACCCAGGTGCGTGCGCCTCGATGCGCTGCTCGATGCGGTCGGAAAGGGCGGTCAGCTCGGCGTCGTCCCACGTGCCGCGCAGCACCCCGTAGGGGTCGGCCCGCACCTCTCGCGGGACGTGCGTGTAGGCCCAGACGGCCACGTCCCCGGCGCTGGTCCTGGTCGGGTCGGCGACGGCGGGCTGGCCCACGAGGACGAACGGGTGGGCCGGGACGATGCCCATCGACAGCTCCGCGCTCGATCGCGTCAGGTCGTCGACCCCGTGCAAGAGGTGGACCGTGCCCGCCCGCCGCACGACGGGCGCGCGCCAGGGGATCCCCTCCCGGACCCGCCAGTCCACCTTCACCGTCGGCAAGTCCCAGTGGAACCGTGCCACGTCGTCGGCGATCCGCCGCGGCAGGAAGCGGGGGTCGACGAGCTCCCCGTAGAGCGCCGGCGCCGACACGTCGGCGAGGACCGCCCGAGCCGCTCGGTAGCGGGTCCCGTCCGCGGTCTCCACGCCGCGTGCACGGCCCCATCCGACGAGGATGCGTTCGACGCGTGCGCCGCAGACCACGGTCCCGCCACGCGTCCCGAGCCTCCGGACGAGCGCCGCCGTCAGCTCGCGCGCGCCGCCCCGGGCGACCGGGAACCCGTGCGCCTGCCCCAGCATCGCGAGCAGCCAGCCGTAGAAGGCGCTGCCGGCGGCCTCCGGGGAGAGGTCGCTGTGCGCCGCGCACCCTGCGAGCAAGATGCGGGCGCGCGCGCCGGCGAACTCCTCTTCGCCGAGGCGGCGGACGCTCAGGAGGGAGAGCCTGGCGAACCGCAGGAGACCACCAGCGCCGAGGGTCCGCACGAGGCGCGCCGCGGGGCGCAGCGGGGGAAACGGGGTGCACAGGCCCTGGAGGAGCGCACCAGAGGTCGACCGGTACAGGTCGAAGAGGTGCCGCCAGGCGCGGCCGTCCTCGGCACGCTCGGCAGCGAGGCCGGCGGCGGTGTCGGCGACTGTGGGCTCCAGCGCGATGGCGTCGCCCCCGGGCAGCGGGTTGGCGAGGACGACCGGAGCCCGGCGCCACTCCAGGCCGTGCTCCTCGAGCCTGAGCGCCGAGAAGGCCGGCGATGCCGCGGCCAGGGGGTAGAAGGCGCTGCAGACGTCGGCCGGGAGGTCGGCTCCGAGGTACGGCGCGCTCGACACGGCACCGCCCGGCTCGTCCTGCTCCTCGAGGACGAGGACGCGCCAGCCCGCGTCAGCGAGCACGTTGGCGCCGACCAGGCCGTTCGGCCCTGCGCCGACGACGATCGCGTCGAACGTCTCGGGGAGCGGTCCCGCCCCGCTGCCGGTCAAGGCCGACCCGGGCCACCGGCGGTCAAGGCTGGCCCTGGCGCTCTGGGGCCCCGCCCGCGACGAGGAGGGCTGCGTGCGCGGCGTGCCGCCGGTGGTCGAGCTTGCCGCTCGGTGAACGGTCCAGCGAGCGCACGAAGAAGACCCTACGAGGAGCCTTGAAGCGCGCCAGACGCGCCTTGGTGTGCTCGATCAGCTCGGACTCGGTGGGGGTGTCTGCTCCGGGCTCCACGAGGGCGACGACCATCTCCCCGAGCACCGGGTCGGGCACGCCCACGACGGCGGCGTCGCGTACCGCCGGGTGCGTCTTCAAGACCTCCTCCACCTCTTCGGGGAAGACCTTCTCGCCGGCCGTGTTGATCGAGCTCGAACCCCGTCCGAGGACGTGGAGGGTCCCGTCGGCGCGGATCTGCGCGTAGTCCCCGGGTACCGAGTAGCGGACGCCGTCGATCTCGACGAACGTCGACGCCGACTTCTGCTCGTCCTTGTAGTAGCCGACGGGGTTGCGGCCGGGCAGGGCGAGGACGCCGATCTCCTCGGAGCCGGGGCTGACCGGCTTGCCGTCCGCACCGATCACCTTCACGTCGGGGCCGAACTGGAAGTCCGCCGTCTTCGACGCGGAACCCCCCGAGGACATCGACATGCCGAGCCCGAGCGCCTCGGTGGACGAGAAGAAATCGAACAGCACCATCTCTGGGCGGTGGCGCAGCAGCCCCTGCTTCACCTCCTCGCTCCACATGGCGCCCGACGAGAGGATGCCGAGCAGCGAGGAGAGGTCCCAGCGACCCGGGTTGGCGTCGAGCGCGGCCAGCATCGGTCGCGCGAACGGGTCTCCCACGATCACGATGCCGTTGACCTGCTCGCGCTCGACGGTGTCGAAGAGCTCGACGGGGTCGAAGTGGCGACCCTGGAGGAGCACGAGCTTGCCCCCCTCGTTCAGGCACTCCATCGCGGTGAAGGCGCCGGTGCCGTGCATGAGGGGACAGGCGGGGAGCAGCGTCATCCCGGGACCGTTGGCGGCGAGTGTCGAGACGATGCCTTCGATGCCCCTGTTCCCGTCGTAGCGGCGGAACCCCGACTCGTTGGTCCGCGCGAACAGGTCGTCCTGGCGCCACATGACGCCCTTGGGCATCCCCGTCGTACCCCCGGTGTAGAGCATGATGAGGTCGTCGGCCGTCCGCCCCCACGGAGGGAGCACCGTCCCGCCGGCCGACTTCGCTGCGTCTTCGTAGCGGGATGCCCACGGCGGGCATGCCGACGTGCCGTCGTCGACCCACAGCCACGCGCGCACCTTGGCGAGTCGCGCGCGGACCCGCTCGATCCTGCCGGTGAACACGCCGTGGAACACGACTGCGACGGCGTCGGCGTTGTCCCAAAGGTAGACGAGCTCGTCGTCGACGTACCGGTAGTTCGTGTTGACGGGCACCGCGGCGATCTTCAGTGCACCGAAGAGCGCCTCGAGGTACTCCGGACAGTTGTAGAGGTAGAGGGCGACCTTGTCCTGGCGCTCCACGCCGCGGGCGAGGAGCCAGCGCCCGACCCCGTCCGCGCGGTGGTCCATCTCCGACCAGCTGATCCTGCGCGCACCCTGGACCTGGGCGGGGGCTGCGGGCTGCAACCGTGCGATCGCCTCCCAGACATCGGCGTAGTTCCAGCTGGTCGGGCTCGTCGTCACCATCCGTCACGGAGCCTATTTCCCGCCCAGAGGCCGTTGGCAATCCGGCATCCGAGCGCCATTGGTAGGCTCCTGCGACTTCCACCGTCTGGCCCTGGAGCGCTGTGGCTGTCACGGAACGATCGACGTCGACCCATCCCGGCGGGCGGGGACGGCGCGGCGGCGATCTGGTCAGGAGAACGGACCGACCCGTCGTCACGGCGGCTGCCGCTGCGGTTGGCGGGACCGCCTTCGTGCTCGCGCGGTTGTTCGTGGTCGCGAGGGGTGACCTGACGCGGTTCGTCATGGCGGGACGCGACTTCGTGAACCCCGCGGCTGCGCCCCGCGGGCTCCACGTCTTCGCGGGCTCGGGGTACGACGGGCAGTTCTACTACCGGCTGGGGTTGGACCCTGCAGATCTCCACAAGAGCGCCTTCGGCATCACGCTCGATGCAGGCTTCCGGGTTCAGCGGATCGGACTGCCGGTCCTCTCGTGGATCGCCTCTGGGGGCCAGCACCAGCTCCTCCCCGACGCGATCGTCGCCGTCAACCTCGCCGCACTCGTCGTGCTGGCGTGGCTCGGCGCCCTCATCGCCCGGGAGGCAGGACGCCACAGCGCGTGGGGCCTCCTCGTGGCGGGCTACTGGGGCTTCCTCTTCAGCATCGGCAGGGACCTCCCCGAGGTGGTCGCCAGCTGCTTCCTCGTCGGGGGATTGGTCGCCTTGCGGAGGGGACGGCCGGTCACCGCCGGGATCGTCCTCGCCTGCGCCGTGCTGACGCTCGAGACGACGCTCGACGTGGTGATCGCCGTCGCGCTCGTGTCGGTCCTGCAGATCGCCCGGCGGACCAGAAGGCCCGGTGCGCGAGATCTCTCGTGGGTGCTCCCGGGCCTCGCCTTCGTCGGCTGGCAGCTCACCGGCTGGGCCGTCACCGGCACGCTCCCCATGCGGGCGGACACCGGGGACAACCTCGGCGCGCCGGCCGTGGCCATGGTGGGCGCGATCGTGCACTACCTCTCGCGCATCGCGACAGGCGGCTCCCTCCTGTGGCTCGGCGAGTGCTTCGTCCTCGCGGTGGTGACGCTGGCGGCCGCGTGGTCGCTCCCGCGCGCGAGGGTGCCCGTCTGGGAGAAGACCGCCTGGGTCATCGCCTTCCTCGTCGCGATCTCGCTGGCTCGCGGGATCTGGTACGGGCGCGCCGACTTCCGAGGGTTCGAGGACCTCTACCTCCTGTCCTCGATGGTCCTCCTCGGCTCACGTCACCGGCTGTGGGTCCCCGCGGCGCTCGTGGCGGTCGCATGGGTCGTGACGTTCGCCCACCACGTGGTCGAGCTCTAGTGCCGCGTCAGGCAACCTTTGCGCGCAATGAAATGGCACGAAGTGCTTCATCGTCCTTGTGGCGGTTCCGCCAGGCGATGTAGCGGCGGATCATCGAGTTCTGCTCCTCGTGACTCTGGTGGTCGGTGCCGTTGAGGGCGAAGTATCGCAGCGCGGTGAAGTGGCACTCGATCCGGTCGAGGTAGGAGGCGTTGGTGGGCACGTAGGCAAGCTCGACGTTGTTCTCGGCCGCCCAGTCCCCGACCCGGGAGTCTTTCTTGGTCGATAGGTGCGGCGAGAAGTTGTCACACACGATGGCGATGCGCACCTCGGGCGGATAGAGGGACCGCAGATAGCGGCAGAAGGCGAGGAACTCGGTGCGGTTCTTCGTCTTCTTGATGTGGCCGTACAACTTGTCCTTGTTCATGTCGAGGGCGGCCAGCAAGTGCCGGACGCCCTTGGTGCGCTTGTAGGTGGCCCGGATGCGCCGCCGGCGCGGGGCGGCGGTGGTCCCCTTCTTCGTTCTCGACACGACCGGCGCCCACTGGCGGCCTGGGCGGGGCAGGAGATTGAGCGGCCCGGACTCGTCCATCGAGAAGGAGACGACGGGGTCTTTTGGTCCGGGCTCTGCTTTGCCCTCGGCGATGTCGTAGAGCTCGAGCACGCGGTTCTTCTTCTCTTCGTAGTCGAGGTCGGTGGACTGCTTCCAGGTCTCCACCGCTTGAAAGGACACCTCCTCGCGCATGAGGAGCTCACGGAGCCCCTCATGGGAGATGTCGTCGACCACCCCCTCGGCGACCAGGACTCCGCCAGTTTGGCGAGGCTCCAAGTCGAGAACGGGAGGCCATGGTCGGCCGGGCACGACAGGGCGATCTTCTTGATCGCCTGCCGTTGGGGCAGGGTGAAGGTCGGCGGTCGCCCGCCCGCATAGCGCGGATAGAGGGAATCGAAGCCATCCCGGTTGAAGTTGTTGATGACCTCTCGTACCCGGTCGGCGCTCGTGAAGGTGACCTTGGCGATGCCGGCCACGTCCATCCCCTGCACCGACAAGAGCACCATCTGCGCCCGCCGCCACGTCACCACCGAGCCCGACGAGCGCCGCACGATCCGCAGCAGCTTGTTGCCCTCGTCGGGCGTCACCTTCCGGATCGACAAGCCCTCCCTCGACATGCAGCACCTCCTTGGCCCGACAACGAGTCGGACCAAGCGTGCGCGACCGAGGGCCTCAGGTGGTGGACCCCTGAACGGGGGCGAAGGTTCGCTGCCGCGGCACTAGCCTGAGCCCTGCGCTGAAGATCGACCCGTCCCGCCCACCACCGACGAGACCGGGCTCGTGGCTCGTCGGGGATCGGATGAGTCTCCTGCGTTGCTGCGCTGCAGCGGCCTTCCTTCGGCTGGATGTGCTGATCGGCCGGGAACGAACTCCGAGGTTCACCCTTGCCGACTGGTCTGTAGCCATCCATTGGCCCGCAGGTCCGGCCGAGTCGGTCGTAGGTCCAGGCCTGCGACGTCGCCGATGAGGAAGATGGACGGGGGGGTAAGTAGCGCGTTGCCGATCGTTGCCAGCGTGACGCGGCGAACCTCTTGTGCTGGCGTGGTGGCCGCTCGTACGGCAGCGGTCGGGGTGTGTGGGTCGAGGCCCGCTTCGATGAGGCGCTCGGCGATCCGCCCAATATGGGTGGTCGCCATCACGACGACGATCGTCCCAGCGAGCGACGCGAGTGCCTCTGCGTAGCCTGGTGGCCACCGGTCTGGGTCTTCGTGGCCGGTGAGGACCGTGAAGCTCCGAGCGACCCCCCGGCAGGTGAGGGGAACCCCGGCGGCGGCCGGAGCGGCGACGACGGAGCTGATACCGGGGATGATCTCGAACTCGATGCCCGCGGCCTTGAGCGCCATGGCCTCCTCCGCGCCGCGGGCGAAGACGAAGGGGTCGCCACCTTTCAGGCGCACGACACGGCGGCAGCGGCCGTGCTCGACGAGGAGCCGGTTGATCTCTTCTTGGGGCACCGGTGCTGCTCCCGGTGACTTGCCGACGTCGATCACTTCGGCGCCTGCTGGCGCGAGGGTGAGAAGGGGTCGGGCCAGGCGGTCGTGGAGCACGACGTCCGCGGCGCGCAGCAGCCGCGCGCCGCGGACGCTGAGGAGCTCGGGATCGCCCGGGCCGGCGCCGACGAGGTAGACGGTCATGGCGCTCGGAGGCGGCGACCGATGCGGCCGATCAGGCCGGCGCAGCAGTGTTCCCAGGTGCGGTCGCCGGTGAGCCAGAGCCAGATCTCTCGCCGGTAGCCGACCGCCACCGCGGAGAATGTCGCTTGGTCCATGCCCTGGGAGTTGAGAGTTGACCAGCGTGCCCATAGCCATGCGGCGACGCCGTCGTGGCCGCCGACGACGTCGGAGAGGTCCTTTCCGTCGAGGACAGCCGCCCGCCAGTGCTCGCGCTGTCCGGCCGGCTCGTTGGGCAGGTGCAGGTGGACGAACGCTGACGACCGCGTAGCCTTGGGCTCGATGGTGCTCATCGGCGGATGACGACGGGCTGGCGTGAGGTCCCCTCGTAGCTGCGTAGGTGCTCGTCGTAGTCGATGAACAGGGGCGCGTCGGGGTCGAAGGTGCGCTCGAGGGATCTCAGAGCGGTGCGCTTGTCGAGGCGGTCGAGGCGTGCCAGCCCCTCGGGGTCGTCCAGGTCGCGGACCTCAAGCCGGTTGCGGGCCTGTTCGAAGGCTCGCCGGCCGCGTTCGGTACGGACGAGCACGCTGCTCCACCCCTCGATTGACCCGACGCTGCCCACTGAGAGGTCGGCGCTGCGCCCGAGGAAGTCGGCGCACTCGTCGCAGCCTTTGAGGGCGGCGCCGTGGAAGTCCTTGACAGGCTCGTCCAGCGCCACTTGGCCGTCGCGGTACTCGACAATCATCCGCCCGCGGATGACGTCGATCTTTCCCACCCGCTTGAGGTCGATGTTTCGCCGGTCGCGCAGCTCGTAGAGGACCAGCGACTCGTAGTCGAAGCTCTTGGTGCATAGCAACGCGATGCTGAGCACGACCGCGTCGACACGATGCGCGCCGGTCGACCAGCGTCGAGCTTGCATGGCGCTGAGCCCTTGGACCTCGCACGGCGTGCCCACCACGGCCAGGCGCGGCCGAGCCGGCAGCGACGGGTAGCGCGACAGGTCGAGCTCGGCGAGGGCCATCGTCTGGTTGTAGAAGCTTCCGGCGGCGGCCAGCACCTCGGCGGTCGTGGTGGCCACGGTGGCCACGCCCTTCCACGGCTCGTGCTCGTCCTCGCTCGGCTTGGAGACGAGGGCGCCGTCGATCTCCCCCGAGTCGAGCAGCGCGCACAGCAGCGTCGTGACCGCCCCGCCGTCTTGGACACCGTCGAGCTTGGCCGAGGCTCTGACCGCGTACCGCTCGAGCACCGATCCGAGCCCGTCGCCGGGCGGGCCGCCGGTGATCCTCCAGGAGGTGTCGCCAGGATCTGAGCCGGTCGCTGCCGCCTCCTGGCGCGCATGGTCCCGTGGTGTCGAGGCTGGCCACAGCGCCTCGTAGCGCAGGCCGCCTCGGGGGCAGAAGTCCCAGCACAGCGAGCACCCGGTGCACATCTTCACCAGCTCCGGTAGGGCCGTTCTCGTGTTGACGCCGATCGAGTTCGACGGGCAGGCAGCGACGCAGGTGCCGCATCGGATGCAGCGCCCGGCGTCGATGACGCCTGCGGCCAGCTCCCAGAACCAGACCTTGCCCGGCGGTTCGGGGATGCCGTTCATCTCCTCTCGCAGCCGGTAGCGCTTCATCGGCGCGCTCCCTGGGTCTCGTGGTGGTGCGTGTCGTCGTGGCCGGCGTCGTCGGCGACCCGGGTGTCGGCGGGCTTCTCGGCGAGCACGGCGCGCAGCTCGTCGGGCGACCGCCGCCGCGCCCAGCGATGAAACGGCTCCTCGTCATTGCGTTCGGCCAGGTAGCGGGCGTAGATGCCTACCAGCGCGTCGGGCACCTGGTCGAGGGGGACGGCGCCTGCCACCCAACGGATGAAGCCGGCCTCTGGGCCGAGCGAGCCGCCGAGGCCGATGTCGGCCGCCTCGGCGAGCTGGTCGCCCACGTGGGCGACGTCGCCGCGCAGGCCGACGTCGGCGATCTGGGGCTGGGCGCACGACGCCGAGCAGCCGGAGAAGTGGACGCGCAGGACACCGCGGTCGGCACCCGCCGCGTCATGGCGGGGGCGGCCGCCTGCGTCGCTGTCGTCCGGGTCGGTGAGCGCGTCGATCCGGGCGTCGAGGGCACGAGCCCATCTGACGGCCCGCTCTTTGGTCTCGACGACGGCGAAGCGGCAGAACTCGCTGCCGGTGCAGGCGACGACCCCGCGGGTGACCGGTCCCGGGAAGGGCGAGTAGGTCTCGAGGAGCGGCTCGGCCACCAGGTCATCGACCCGATCGGCTGGCACCCCGGCAATCAGGAAGTTCTGGTCGGTGCCGATCCGGATGGTGCTGTCACCGTAGGTGTCGGCGAGACGGGCCAGCTCGATGAGGTCGGCGCCTCGCATGCGCCCCACCGGCACCGAGCAGCCGACGTAGACGAGGCCGGCCTGGCGCTGGTCGTGCACGCCGACGTGGTCACCGCGGAAGCGCCGGGTCAGTTCCTCTCCCGCTGGCGTCAGGTCTCCGTCGACCCGGGCCGCCAGCTCGTCGCGGAAGCCCTCGGGGCCGAGCTCTTGGACCAGGTAGCGCATGCGGGCAAGGCCCCGGTTCTCGCGGTTGCCGAGCTCGGCGTAGAGCCGGGCGATCGCCTGGCAGATCCCGAGGGCTTCGGCCGGCTCGACGAAGACGTCGATGTCCGACGCGAGCCGCTCGCCGTCGGAGAGCCCCCCGCCAACCAGGACGTTGAAGCCGACCGTGCCAGCGGCGTCGCGGGCCGGCCACAGCCCGATGTCGTCGATCTCCACCCGGGCGCAGTCCTCCAGACAGCCGGTGACGGCGATCTTGAACTTGCGCGGCAAGTTGGCGTACTCGCGGTTGCCGGTGAAGAACGCCGAGAGTTGGCGGGCGACTGGGAGGGCGTCGACCACCTCGGCGGCGTCGATGCCCGACACCGGACAGCAGCAGACGTTGCGGGTGGAGTCCCCGCACGCCTGCAGGGTGGTGAGCCCCACCGAGGCGAGACGCTCCCAGATGCGCGGCACGTCGCCGATGCGGATCCAGTGGAGCTGGACGTCCTGGCGGGTCGTGAGGTCGGCGTAGCGGTTGCCGAACACCGGGCTGTCCTCGGGCCCCTCGGCGTAGGTGTCGGCGATGACGCCGATCTCACGCACCTGGTCAGCGCTGAGCAGACCGCCGGGGATCTTGATCCGCAGCATGAACGCGTCACCACCCTGGCGCTGGGAGTACAGACCCGCCCACTTCAGACGCTCTGCTTCCCCTGCCACCGCCGCGATGGCTTGCGGGCCTTCTTTCGCGTAGTGCTCGACCACAGCCCGGACAGCCTCGTACGGGTGGCGGTCGAGTTTGGCCGACTCTACGTCGTTGAGCTGGCCCACCCAACGGTAGGGGCGAACGAAGGGGATCGGTCGAGGTGATCCGTGCGTGGCGATGCCGTAGAGGTCGGCGGCGTTGCGGGCCCCAGGGCTCATCGGTGCAGCTCGCATTCGGTTTCGCCGCTGCCCGACCACAGACCCGCTCGTTGGTACGTGGCCCGTTGCACGGAGGTATCGGCTTCGGGCAGCTCGTTGAGGAGGCCCGGAGGCGGAACGCGGAGGTCGTGGATCACCGTATGGCCCCTCCGAGCTGGAGGCTTCGTGGGACGCCAAGATGTCCATCGGCTGCGGGTGGCACCGGCGTGTCAGCTCCCTTCCACTATCTATGACCTATAAGGTCAGATTTCCTCTCTATGGCTCCCACCAGGGCGAACATGGCGACCCGTCCCTCCGCCGAAGGGCGGTCACTGCACCAGATGGACGGCGACAGCTTGCGGACGCACAGCCATCACACTATATATGACTTATCTAGTCAAGAATTGCTCCGGCGCTTCGACGGGCCTCGACGGGCTGCATTGCGCCGGGTCCGAGAGCACGAGCCGGAGGCGACGACACCATGGTCATCGACACCACGGCAGACCTTGTCAGCGCGTCGCCGGCCGCCAAGCGGTCCGTCGACCATCTCGCGCTCCTCGAGTCGCACGCCATCTTCGTGCTGCGCGAGGTGGCAGCCGAGTCGGAGCGGCCGGTCCTGCTCTTCAGCGGCGGGAAG